>Ga0210039_1000025_pt1 | contig 217827 bp, 179 predicted proteins | sample CryGeyCG2114_250_3_FD_185460 | JGI IMG/M metagenome (GOLD analysis project Ga0210039, IMG submission 185460) | Groundwater microbial communities from aquifer - Crystal Geyser CG17_big_fil_post_rev_8/21/14_2.50 (SPAdes) (version 2) | ecosystem: Environmental > Aquatic > Deep subsurface >...
CGGGAAACTCAGTCAGAGTGCGTTTTTCGCTCTCTTTTCGCTGCCCTGCGTTCAACGTGAATTCATCATAACGGATCTCCTCTTCTACTGTCAATAAATACATCGGCTATTTTTTAGATTATTTTTAGATCCTGTTTAACCAGAACATAACCTCGACACTTCAGAAGGATTTAGCCCCCTCATTGGGCTTCAAGAAAGATATCCGAGCCTTCAAGTTTGAGATTCAAGCAGATCATGCACAAATACCGACCTGAATCAGGTCAAATCTCAGATAAATAAAATCGATGTAAAGCCTTAAAATCATCTGAAAAAGAAAAAAGCTCCTGAGAGTTTCTCTCAGGAGCTTTTAAATCAATCTAAAAATTAGGCAAGGTCAGGAAAAGCATCTGCCACAACAGGATGCACAATCCGGCCCCGCTCAATATTCACGCCATGGCGCAAAGGCTGGTTATTCTCCAAAGCTGCTGGATAGCCCTTGGCTGCAAGCTGCAAGGCATAAGGCAGGGTTGAATTGGTCAAGGCATAGGTCGAAGTGCGAGGCACTGCTCCCGGCATATTGGTTACGCCATAGTGAATCACCCCATGTTTTACATAGGTCGGATTGCTGTGGGATGTGGGCTTAATCGTCTCCACACATCCGCCCTGATCAATCGAGATATCCACAATCACGCTGCCCTCTTTCATGGTTTTCACCATTTCTTCACTCACCAGAGTGGGGGCTTTGGCACCAGGAATCAAAACGGCACCCACCAAAAGATCAGCAAAACTGACACTGCGGGCAATTGAACCAATATCTGAAGCAACCGTTTCAAATCGGCCTTCGAGAATATCATCCAAATAGCGCAGACGGTCGATATTGCGATCGACGATGGTCACAAAGGCGCCCATCCCCAAGGCTACTTTTGCAGCTTGCGTGCCGGTAACACCGCCGCCTAAAATCACGACATTGGCTGAAGGTACGCCAGATACGCCGCCCATTAAAACGCCACGGCCCCCATTGCGTTTTTCAAGATACTGGGCACCAATCTGAACAGACATGCGTCCGGCAATCTCACTCATGGGGGTCAAAAGCGGCAGGGACCCATTGGGCATTTGAATCGTTTCATAGGCAATGGCAATACAACCACTCTTCTTGACATTGGCTGTCAACTCACGATCAGCCGCCAAGTGCAAATAGGTAAAGAGCAATTGGTTTTCACGCAATTTGCCGCATTCTTCCTGCTGAGGCTCTTTGACTTTTAAAATCATATCGGCTTTGGCAAAAATTTCGTCTGCACTGTCTACAATCGTGGCGCCCGCCTGATGATAATCTTCATTGGTAAAGGTACTGCCCAAACCGGCATTGTTTTCAATAAAGACTTCATGGCCCTGGGCCTGAAAGGCCTGTACGCCGGAAGGTGTAATCGCCACGCGATATTCGTGGTCTTTGATCTCCTTGGGAATTCCGACTTTCATTGATCCTCCTGGCTGTTTTACTGACAGCATGATTTTCATCTAAATTTTCGTGTTTTGAAACGTATGAGACTATGATACTCTAGGTTCTGAAGGATTCCTACACCCCCCAGAAAAAAAGCTCAGCGCGACAAGGACTGCTTCAGGCCAATTTCCCAGGACTGCAGTGTTTGCATATACGCGTAGCGGGTCATATCGTAGTGAATGGGTGTTACTGAAACAAAATTTTCGCGAATGGCGAAGACATCCGTATCCGCATCTTCTTCATGATCTTCAACAATGCCCGTCTGCCAATAATAGGCATGGCCGCGGAGATCCGTTCGTTTTTCAAAGATATCGCGAAAACGATGCAAGCCCAGACGGGTGACACGCACACCTTCCAGCTCTTCGGGCTCAACAGGGGGCACATTGACGTTAAAAAGCGTGTGTTTGGGAAATTCTGACCAGCGAATCTGTTCAAGAAAAGAGCCAATAAAACCCGCCGCCGTATGATAATGGCGATCATCAAAACTGGCAAGAGAAACAGCAATCGAGGGAATTCCACGAATTGCACCCTCGGTAGCCGCTGAAACAGTACCTGAATAAATCACGTCGGTTCCCAGATTCGGCCCCCGGTTAATCCCTGAGAGCACAAGATCAATTGAAGCGAGATCAAGCAACATATTCATCGCCAGCTTCACAGAATCACAGGGCGTGCCATTGATTTTCCAGGCCTGGTGCACTTTAGAACTATAATACTCAGCCACAGACTCAGCCCGCAAAGGTTTATGCAGAGTCAGGCAATGGCCTGTGGTACTGCGTTCACGATCAGGCGCGCCAATTGTGATCTCGTGTCCCAAATCAGCCAAATGATTGGCCAAAGCCCGAATTCCAGGCGCATGCGCGCCATCATCATTTGAAATCAAAATACGCATTAGCGGTCGTTGGCCTGCTCTTCCGGTGGAATATAATCAGAGGGGAAGTTTCTCAATACAGTATCCGTCATTTGGTTAGCTTCAAGCCCATGGGTATAGGTGGTGGGCCCATGGGTCTGAATACGGGTTTGAATCGGAACCATACGTTCGCTCACCTGATTTCCCGTTACTTCAACCAAAGATACGTGGTATTTATTTTCACCATAGTCTTTGCCCCGATCCAAAGGAGCCCCCGCTCCCCCACTGACCACATAGGGAACCCCATTGATCACGCGCTTATCATAGAGGTGAATATGGCCCAAAAAGACATGATCTACATGGTACTTTTCATTCAAACCCATAAAACGGGCTGAAATTTCAGGGCTGGGTGAGAGTTTATGATCCCAAACGCCATAGCGCGGAGGGGTATGGGTAAAGACAAACTTCTTAAGTGGGGTCTGGTATTGTTTTTCCAGCCAGACAAACTGGCGATCTGTCAGATTGTAATTGGCTGAATCCAGCGCAATGATGCGGCTGTTGCCATAATCAAAAGAATAATCATCCAAACCAGTCTCAGGATTGGGCTGGGTATAACGTGTTTCGTAATAGCTTCTGCCAAAAAGTATATCGTGGTTCCCCACCACCGTCAGATAAGGAACCTGAACCTTGCCCGTAATGCGTTCAAAGGTCGTCCAGTGAGGCTTCAAAGCGTCAAAGGTAAAGTCGCCCATATTGACGACGAAATCAGGTTTCAGCTGATTGACAGCTTCAATCACCTTGGCGTAGACCTTGTTCCCCCCCGTTGAAATAGGCGAAGAATTGCGGTTATCTCCCATTACAACAAAACGCAGGGTGCCATTATAGGGCTTCTGCAAAACCCGGCGAATATTGGTGACGGTATTGCCAAAAACAGGTTCATCAGCGCGGGACGCCGCAGCATTTAAACCCGTGGGCACCAGATTACTTCTCACGGGAGTGCCACCGTTACGCAGGCAGGCAGTCAGTCCTGCACCCGCCAGAATTACCAGAACTGCGCTTCTGCTCAACATCTGTCTCATGTATCAGGGCTCCTTGCCATCTCATCGCATTTTGGGGACCTATAACGCCAGGGTATCAAAAATGGACGCATTAAACCAGAGACAAAGCAGCGCTGCGACCACGACACCATAATTCCAGGCCAGAAGTAAGGGGCGTTTTCCTTCTCTTAACCAGTAATCAATATAAAGATTACCTGAATATAATATCATAAAAACAACGAAAAACCAATCATACAGATTGAGAAATGGAAAGAACTCTCCAGTGGGTGGCAAGCCAGATACACGCGGATAAAGCCAGAAAACATACAAACCCAAAGCCAGCAGAGAAGATCCTCCCCAAAGCCCGTGAAATAGATGCCGAAGCGAGCGTTCTACTTCAACTTTCAAGGGCAACCAAAGACAAAAATAACTGAGAGCCAGCGCCACGGGCAGCGTAAACACAACCGTCAGCCAAACCTGATTCGAACGCGAGAAACCTGGATGAAAACTCACCCAGACCAAGACCATCAAAATCAAACCGCTTTGAAAATAGACTGCTTTGGCAGGCAAAAAACGGTCAAGCGTAAAAAACAAGCCTCCCAAGCCCAAGAGCACACATGAGAGATAAAAACCCTGCCAGACAAAGGGGTTGGCGTAATTTAAAAGTTGAACTTCAGCAAGGGCGAAGCTCCCTCCTGCCAGGGCCAGACCCGCCACCCAACCCAACCAATAGCGGGAAAGGCGCAAAAGAAAAGCTTGCCGCGCAAAAAAAACAGATCCCAGCAGGGTGAGCAGCGCCAGCACAAGAAAGGCCAAGGCCAGACGTAAACTGGCGGTCATTAAGGTAAATAACTGGGCTAAGAGAAAATAGACAGGCGTTTCGGACATCCTGGATCTGCTCCTTCAAAAGCTCCGGTCTGCGCCAAAACAATCGCGCGACAGCCCCGACAGACTGATTTCAGCTCACAGCGCTGACAAGCTCCCTGCAGCTGATCTTCTAAGCTGCGAAAGCGTTCAAGAATCGCGGATTGCTGCCAAACCTGCATAAAGCTGGTGGAGGTCTCCGCATAGGGAACATGGCTGCAGGGAGAAACCCCTCCCTCAACGCCAATACTCAAAATTTGCCGGCCAGCACTGCAACCCTGCACACCTGAAGCCTGCCATGCTTTTAAATGGCCTTCCCGTAGAAACGCAAAGGAAGAATCTGTGGTCAGTAAAAACCGACTTTTCTTTTGCCAACGCCGCAAAACCTTCTGCAGAGCTCTGTTTTCTTCAGCCGTGGTAAGGGTCTTTTCCAACCAATCTCCCCCCTGCAGCGCGGGTTTGGGTCTGAGCAGATTTACGGACCAGGCCCCTTGGGTCTGGGCAAACTTGAAAAGCGGCTCTAGTTCAGTCAGATTTTGACGGGTGACCAAAACATTCAAACCCCAGCGCAAACCCGTTTGGCGACACACTTGAATGGCCGCCAAGGCCCTGGCATGATTCGGACGGGTCTGGCGATGAATGGCTTCACGCAGACCGTTTAAAGAGATTTGAAATTGTCCCAAACCTGCCTGTTTTAAATCCTGGGCCAATTTTTCAGTTAAAGGGTTGCCGTTGCTGGTTAAAGAGGGCAAAATCCCGGCCTGCCGGATGGCACGGACCATCTCCACCAGACGGGGATGCAAAAGCGGTTCTCCACCCCCCAATGCGATTTGAAAAACCCGATGTTCAACCGCTTCAGCCAAAACACGTTGAAAAACAGCTTCATCCATTAAACGACTCGGCATTTTCTGATCCTGATGGCTGAAAAAACAACCTGCACAGCGCTGATCACAACGATCGGTCAAACTCAAATGCAGGGCTTCAGGCGCAGCATAGGCCCGCAAAGGACTCTGCAAAGCCCTTTGGGATTCAAGCTTTGCAGTGAAAGACTTGAGGCTGTTTAAATCCTGATAAGAACCCACGCGCAGAAAATCCCGACAGCGCAAATAGTGCAAAAAGAAACGGGCCCGTAAACCACGTGCTTTTTGGCCTGCCAAGGCCCTACCAAGGGTGGAAATACCCTCTGAATCGAGTTCAAGCATTTCGCTACTGCCACGATGAAACCAAAGCAGGGTTTCTTTTTCTGCTCTTAAGACCGTTTCCGGCGAAAGCTGCCAAAAATCTTTCACTGGGACTTGGCCTCAAACACAACCTTTTTTTGCAGCAAACTGTCACCCGCTAAAATCCACAGCCGATTTTGCGGATCCAACCACAGGTCACGCAGTTGCGGCACCGCTTCATGCAGGAGCGGCGCACCTGTCACCGAAAAGAAAAACAACTCAAAGTTTTCAGGCTCTGCAGCAGGTGCAAGCGCCAGCCAGGTATCCTCACCCTGAGAAACCACCCGAATTCTCGGTTGCGCCTTGCCCACCTGCCAAGGAATGCGCTCTGGCCAGGTCAACTGACCTAAATATTTCCAAGGGGGTGTTTCCGTTATTTGGAAACGCAAAAGCAATTTCTCTTTGCGGGCAAATTGACCTGCCACCAGGTACACAATGCCCCTGTTTTCAAGCGCCACAATTTCCAGGGCATCCATGCGAATTTTACTGCGCAAATCCCCAGGCACGAAGGGAATCAAATCACGCGTACTCGAAAGTATCTGGCGTGGCTGAAAGGTTTCAGAAAACAGCGCCATCACACTGTCCCCCCAAAAAGCCTGCCCTTGGACCAATACCACCCAAGAGGGGGAAAAAGCCAATTGCGGGGGTAAATCCGTGCGGGTTAAATGCAAAAGCGTTTCATAACGTGGAAAAGCCTCATTCTTGTTCTCAGTTTGAACCTGTAGAAAACTGTTCTTTTCAAGTTCCTGCCGCACCAGGCATTGCAAAGCTGAAGGATCACCAAAACACGGTGAAATCATGCCTGAATGAGAATTCAAAAAACGAAGTTTGCCCTCTGAAAACAGTTCTGCTTTTTCAGGCTCTAAACGAAAAACTTCATTTCCAGCCAGAATACGGGCCCCCTCAGCTGAATAGATCCAAACAGGATGGGATTTTTCTGTAAAACTGTGGATTTTTTGGGACTGTAATTTATCTGGCAAAATTAAATCGACGCTGTTGGTGGGAACCCACCCTATCTGGGCATTGCGGGGATAGCGAATCTTGAGCCATTCAGGCTCACTGCCCTGGGAAAGCACCTCTACTTTTTCACCCTGATTGAGTGCAAAAAGAGGCTGACAGGTTTTTTGTGGCAAAATACAAAAATCCTGACGTTTTTTTAAGACCGCCTCCAGGGCACTGGCCGGTTGAACTGCTCCCAAAAGCAGTCCCAAGGCGATCCAGCGCCCCAGATGACGGAATTTAACGGATAAAGGCATCCAAAATATCTATCTTAAGCCGGGTAAGGTTGCTGATATAGTGCTTGATAAAAGGCAGATTGCGACGTTGAACCTCTTGGTAAAGCCCTTCATTCAAGGCCTCAGAGGGTTCAAGCAAAAAGACCAGGCCCTTCACCGGAGCAGCTTCATAATCAGGCTGCTGAGCACCCGTCAGCCATTGATAATCACAGGCATATTCATCCAAATACGAACTCAACTGGCTTTGCCATTCAGGAATCGGATCCACTTGGCGGGAATAGATCAAAACCATCGGACGGGCTTTGACTGCCGGAGCCGCTTTTTCAGCCGGAGCCGCCTCGTCTGTAAGGTCAAAAGGAGAGCTCTCTGCGAAGTCAAAAGGAGAACCCTCTTCTTCAGGTGCCGATTCTGGCTCCAGATCAAAATCCTGAAGTGAAAGCTCGGGCTCTGAGCCATCCTCAAAGGCATGCGAGGCTCCCAAATTAATTTCTGAAAGCAGAGAAGAAATTTGCTCGACTTCTTCACTGATCGCCAGATCAATATCAGATTGGCGTTGCAATTCATCTTCACTTAAGGCATCGGCTTCTGCAGCAAAATCATCCAACAGATGATCGACCGCCGCCTGTTGATTGGCCTGTTCGAGAGCCACCTCTTTTTCACTTAATTCCTGCTGCAGCAAAAGAATTTTATCCTGCGCACTTTCAAGCTGAGATTTCAGCTGCTGAAGAACGGCTGAGTCCTGGGGCTCTGCAGGCGCAGACGTTGGTTCAAGGGCAGGCAAAGCAACTGGCTCGACAGGAACCTGTTCCAAGCCCTGTAGGAATGCTTCCAGTTGCTCAAGGTGTTCCTGACGATAACGAAGCTCCTGCTCACTCTGCTCCAGTTCATGCTGCTTTTGCTCAAGGCTTTCAGTGGTCTGCTCCAAGGTTTGAAAACAGGCAGAACGCTCCTGCTCTTTTTGGTGCTGTTCTGAACGCAGAGCTTCTAAGCGCTCTTTGGCGGCCTTGAGTTCTTCAACCAGTTCGGTACGGGCCGAGCGAATCGCATCAGATTCTTCGCCATACCCTTCCAATTGGGTCAAAAGCTTTTCTTTGCGTCCCACTTCTTCTGCAGAATCGTGAACCTGAGCCGTCAAGTCATGGAGTTGGGTTTCATGCTGACTCAAATCTTTGCGCAAATCCTGCTGTTCCTGCGCCAAAAGTTTCAGTTCTTCCTGCTGAGGACCCAATTGTGTGCGCAAAACATCAATCTGGTGACCCAGCTGTACATGGGCTTCACGCAAGTCTTCAAAGCCTTGAATAAAGCCAGCCATTTGCTGCTCACGCTTACTCAGCGTTTGCTGGAGTTCGTTGACTTGGCCGGATTGGGTCTCAAGCTCGGCCACCGCTTTTTCATGCGCGGCACGTGCCTGAGCCAGCTCAGCGGATTTTTCTTCAAGCTCTACACTGCGGCTTTCAAGTGAGAGTCTGGCCTCAGCAAGTTCGGCTCCCCGATTGTCCAGCTCAGCTTTGGTGTTTTCAAGTTCAGACTTGGCGGTTTCAAGTTCTGCACTGCGGCTTTCCAGCTCAGACTTGGCAGTTTCAAGTTCTGCACTGCGGCTTTCCAGCTCAGACTTGGCAGTTTCAAGTTCTGCACTGCGGCTTTCCAGCTCAGACTTGGCAGTTTCAAGTTCTGCACTGCGGCTCTCCAACTCAGACTTGGCAGTTTCAAGCTCAGCACTTTGGCTTTCCAGCTCAGACTTGGCAGTTTCAAGCTCAGCACTTTGGCTTTCCAGTTCAGACTTGGCAGTTTCAAGCTCAGCACTTTGGCTTTCCAGTTCAGATTTGGCAGTTTCAAGCTCAGCGCTGCGGCTTTCCAACTCAGACTTGGCAGTTTCAAGTTCAGCGCTGCGGCTTTCCAGCTCAGATTTGGCGGTTTCAAGCTCAGCGCTGCGACTTTCCAGCTCAGACTTGGCGGTTTCAAGCTCAGCACTGCGGCTCTCCAGCTCAGACTTGACTGTTTCAAGTTCAGCGTTTTGGTTTTCAAGCTCAGCTTGAGCCTTTTCAAGCTCCGCATTGCGGCTTTCCAGTTCAGACTGAGCAATTTCAAGCGAACTCTGGGTTTCAGCCTGCTGCTCTTTTAATTGAGCAAAGGCTTGCGCCAGATCGGCCTGTTCAGCTTGATAGGTTTGCCATTGGGTCTGCATCTCAGCCAGAGCGTCGACCAACCCCTGATGATCAATGTCTGCAATCTGCGCACTTAAATTCTGCAGATCCTGCTGAGCACGCCCGGCCAACTCGGAAGCTTCCGCCATTTCGTTCTGGGCCTGGATCAACTGGGCTTTTAAGGCCTCAATTTCACTGCGCTGGGCACTGTCACGTTCCGCTAAGCCCGCATGGGTTTCTTTGAGTTCTGCATGAGTTTCCTGCAGTTCGTTGAGTTCGCGTTCCAGGGTAAGATAACGCCCCTGAAGCAGATCATGTTCTTCGCGCAGCCCATCATGGTCGCTTTGCAATTGTTGCGAGGCCTGAAAATGCTCAGCCTTTTCCTGTTGCCATTTTTCCCGATAGGAATTCAATTCCTGATGAAAGGTCAACAAAGAGGAACCGAGATCAGAAAAATTGCCGCGCAGAGATTCCAATTCAACCTGCATCTGACCAATCGTGTCCTGTTGCAGAAGCTTATCCTGATTTAAGGAGTCAAGATGCTGCTGTTGGGCTTCATATTCGGCATAGGCTGTTTTGAGTTTTTCCTGCTGGGCTTCAAAACGGGCCTGTAAATCTTTGAGGTCTTGTTCAGAGGCACCTGAACTGGAGGTAAAGGTTCGAATCTCCTCACTGAGATGAGAGAGTTCACTGTAGAGATGGCCAAACGAAGCATTCAACTCTTTATAGGAGCTGCCCAGACCACTGAAGGATTGTTGAAGCTCATGAAATTCTCCAAAATAACTTTTCCAGAATGAACGAAACTGATCCAGTTGGGCATAAAGCGAATCGACACCCTGGGCCAACTCCCCGTTTTGCTGACGCAAACTGTTGAATTCACTCTCAAGCAGGGTTTGCTTTTTATCGAGATAATGCTGAGTCGTACGCCATTGCTCAAGCAGCAATTGCCGCTTTTCCTTAAGCTCCAGACACATATTCCAGAGCGTTTGGATCTTCGTATTTTCCATTCCTTCATATCTCCACGTTTAATTACAGGTCTGGCAGCCGGGAAATGCCCGTGACTGGCGATCGGTAGCCCGTTCTCTCTCAGATAAAGCGGTGTTGGGAATAATAGTGGCGAAACAGTATCTTGCCCGCGTGATCCAGCATCATCATTTCTTGGTTGATTCCCCGTTTCACCAGATGTGAAAAATCAACAAGGAAGCGACTCTCCGTCAGCGGATACGCCTGTTTAATATCCGAGTCATTGAGTTTACTGTATTCCCAGACCACTTCGCCCTTGGTATTCACCTCGATCAGTTTATCCGACGTTATCCAAATATTACCGCTTTTCAGGCGATATGCAAAATTGACAGCACGCAGGCTTTCATTTTTCTTTTCGGGGTAGATCCAGACCAATTTGCCCTTGCGATTGAGCAGTAAAATCCGGCCATTGCCCTGATCGGCGATCAAATAAAGACCCGGCTCCACCTCAAAGGCAGAAACGGGCATAAACAGTTCAGGCTTGATTAATAAATGCGAAAGCTTCAGATTAAAGGCCAATTGCCCATTAAACTGCCAGGCAATCTGGTGATCCGGGGTGACTTCAAAAACCATCCGGTTGCCTGTGTCTGTCACTAAAATGCCTCCGTTTTCAGTGCCATCCACAAAAGCAGGTTGGGCCTGGGCCCGCATCTGCACCGACTGGTTTTGATAGGTATAGCTCCAGACCGTCTGTTTTTTCAGATTGAGCTTGAGTACCTGCTGCTGACCACAGTCAGCCACCAGAATTTTGCCTTCTTTGGAAAAATGGGCCAATCGGGGTTTTTTCAAACTTTGCCCGACCTGCTTGCCATATTTCCAAACCACTTCCCCCTTGAGGTTCATGATCAAAACACGGTGGCCACGTTCATCGGCCATGACCAGATGCTGCCCCCACAGGGCCGGGGTTTGAAAACTGCCCTCGAGTTTTTTCAGCTCGGCCTGTTCAGCCTTGAGAGCAGCCTGCTCCTGGGCTTTTTCTTTGGCTTTGCGGGCCTGTTGCGCGTGTTCCTGTTTGACCATTTCCCGCTGGCGTTGAATTTTAGCCCGCCACAGGTCATAGCGCTTGCGGCGCTCAGGATCATTGAGAATATCATAGGCATGGTTGATACGCTGCGCCAACTGCAGATCCCCGCCCCGATCCGGATGGTTTTTCTGCATCAGGGTATAATAAGCCTTCTTGATCACTTCAGGACTGGCTTTGGCGTGAACCTGCAGTAAAGCGTAAAGATCTTCAGCGTCATCCATGCTGCATCAGGTCTTTAAAGCGCCGCGTTCTCGATGACCATGGCAATGCCCTGTCCGCCGCCGATACACAGGCTGACCAGCGCATAGCGCTGCTGGCGGGCCTGCAGTTCCAGCATGGCAGAGAGCAGAACACGGGCGCCAGAAGCCCCCAGCGGATGCCCAATCGCAATCGCCCCGCCATTGACATTGACCTTGTCACGGTTCAGTTCCAGTGCTTTTTCTACCGCCAAGTACTGAGCCGCAAAGGCTTCATTGATCTCAACAATATCCATCTGGTCAATTGTCAGACCGGCTCTTTCCAAGGCCTTGCGCGAAGCGGGCACGGGGCCAAAGCCCATGATTTCAGGGGGAACCCCGGCACTGGCCCAGGATTTAATCCGGGCCAGGGGTTTAACCCCCATTTGAGCGGCTTTGTCTGCGCTGGTCACAATCACGGCAGCCGCCCCATCATTGATGCCGCTGGCATTGCCAGCAGTGACTGAGCCCCCTGCCTTGAAGGCAGGTTTGAGCTTGGCCAGCTGTTCAAGCGTGGTTTCAGGCCGCATGTGTTCATCGTGCTCAATCACGGTTTGTTTTTTATCATTGAGCGCCACAGGCACGATCTCTTTCGCCAGACGTCCTGATTGCTGTGCCTGACCCGCCAATTGCTGACTGCGCACAGAGAATTGGTCTTGAGCTTCACGGCTGATCTCATATTTTTCAGCCAGATTTTCAGCGGTAATCGCCATGCCCTGACCAGTATAGCCATCGATCAGCGAAGTGGTCATCAGGTCCAGTACCTGGCTGTTGCCCATGCGATACCCCCAACGGGCTTGGGGCATCACATAGGGAATCTGGCTCATATTCTCAGTGCCACCTGAGACCACGATTTCGGCTTCATCCATCTGAATCAGATGCGCGGCCTGCACCACAGCTTCCAGACCCGAACCGCAGAGACGGTTCACGGTCAAGGCTGGGCTTTCAATTGGCATGCCACTGTAAATGCCCACATGGCGGGCCAGATAGATCGGGTCAGGGCCTGACTGGACGACATTGCCCATCACGATATGATCAACCTGGGCGGCTTCTACCTGGCTACGCAGCAAGGCTTCTTTAACGGCTGTTACGCCCAGTTGAATTGCGGGAACATCTTTGAGGCCACCGCCAAAACGACCAAAAGGGGTGCGGGCACCCTGCAGAATGACAATTTCTTTCATAAGGGGTCAATCTCCCAGTTTCTGTTTCTGATAATCAGGCGCTTTGCCCGAATTTTGAAGAGTGGTTTCATTATACCCCAGCCTCTGGCCTCAGGGGGCTGAAGCAATTTCAGACCTGAATACAGAAAAGCGAGGGGAAGAAAAAGAGCACATGGGCATGCTAAGATCAAAAACAAAACGAACCGGATACAGCCCTGAAAAAATGAATCTCTTATTCATCTGTGGCAAAAACAAACTCAGAAGCCCCACAGCCCAGGCCCTTTTCTCTGCATACCCCGGCCAGCAGGCGCTTAGCTGTGGAATCAACCGAGATGCTGAAACACCCCTCAGTGGCGATCTGATTGAGTGGGCAGATATACTCTTTGTCATGGAAAAAAATCAGCGGAACAAAGTCATGTCAAAATATAAAAACCTTTTAAAAGACAAAAAACTAATCTGTCTCGATATTGCTGACCGCTACCGTTATATGGATCCCGCTCTGATCAAAATTCTCACCTCTCGGGTAAGCCCCTATCTGCGCTGAATGCATTTTTCTGAAAGAAGGAGGATTGCTCGGATGAAGTTCCTGCTCACCGGCCTGATGATGACCTTGAATTTGATTCCCACACAGCCTCCCAGGCAAGATTTGCAAGCCCCAGTCATGACCGCTGCTGATAACAGCCCAAAACCGCCTGAAAAAGTCACCTTCCCCAGCATGGTCAAAACCACATCCCTCGCTGCCCCAGAGCCTCCCGAACTGGATGAGGTCAGTGCCCTGCTGCAAGCCTTTCAAGCCGAGAATGGCGATTTCACCACCGCCAGCGAAAAGAACAAAGAACCCAAAGCCACACCCAGCCCAGAATCGCACCGTGACGATGACCACGAAGACCATAAAGCCTGGGTCGTTGAACTGAAAAGCAAAGAAGCCAAGGGTAAGCGACAGATTCGCATTCCTGAAACCGGTGAGTTTAAACTGGTGCTTGAAGCAGGCCCACACTTTGAAATCACCGACAGAGATGCCCGTGATGGCGAAGCCAAGCTCCAAATGCCTGCCGCCACGCTCAAAACCTGGATTCACCTCGAAGAAGCCAAAAACAACAGCTCTTTAGAGGTCAGCGATGAGCTTTATTATGTCAAAGACACCCTGAGCAAAGAGCGCAAGCACCATGATGACGAGCGGGCCAAACAGTGGTTCAAACTGGGCCTGCGCCCTCTGCCCGTGCCGAGTGATTGGTACAGCCCTGATGGGCAGGCTTTTGTGCTGCGCTTTAAAGCCAATCAGATCAAAGAATTTCAGATGATCTGGCAAAAGCAGCGCGGCGAAGCCCCTTTCCCGCCAGGGATTAACCGGGTTGGGCCTGAAGGCGGGACTGTGGAACTGCCGGGGGTCGCCAAGCTGGAGTTGCCTGCGGGGGCATTGAAGCAAACTACAACTATTAAGATATCTCAATTAAAAGAAGCTCCATTTAAAGGTATTATGGAAGTTCCTCCTAATATGTATTGGTCAGCTCATATAATTCCCCCTGGTTATGAATTTGCGTCACCTATTGTTAAAATTGAGCCTTTTCAAACTCAACTTTTAATCCCTGCAAAATTAAGTTTAGAGCTGCTCGATCCTGCTTATTATAAGGTGACTTCAGGACTAGTTTCCGACTTTATAAGTGAAAACCCAGAAAATAAATACGGGAACACAAAAGATTTAGAAGGTTATGACGGCATAAAAACAAAAATTAACATTAACTCATTCATATATTATGCAAAAGTTGTTGATTATAGCTGGTTAAGTGATTATTATCGTTATCATCTGCAAATTAAGCCTCTTTTTAAAGTTAATCAAGTACCAAGTTCAAATCCAGAGTATCTACACGAAACAAAACATTTTGTTTATTTCATAGAAACAGAAGGTGATCGCAGACGAACAACAAAAGAGGAACTTATTAAAGTTAGGAGATTTATTTGAGAAAATATATCAAGACTATACTGATACTTTCTATATTCAAGATTACTGACCATTATGTAGGAAAAAAGACTATAGTAAAGTTCAGGGGCCTGGAAATTGCCTTGGTTCTTGGCGACACAGGAGCCGTAGAACCAAGGACAGCGGAGCAACGCGTAGATAGCGTTGACGCACACGATGTGCGGAGACGGCGGCCCGAATCCCCCACGCCACCTGCGACCCCCACTCTCTGGCCTTAGAGCCCAGCTATCTCGGCCTCACTCAGCCCTGAATTTGCAAAAGACCAAGAGAATCCCGTTAAGACTCCAAAGTTTCAGTCTTGAGTTGCTCAATCTGATCCAGAGACAAACCTGTAAGCTCAGCAACCAAATTCAGTTCAAAACCCTTTTTCAACATCTGACGGGCCGTCTCACGTAAACCTTCTCGCCGACCTTCCTGTTTGCCGTTCAACCAACCTGAAGATTTCTGAGCCTGAATAAAGGGAATCTTTTCACCCAGATCAGGAGATCTTTCCAGGAGTTGCTCAACCACCCAGGCCACGTTCTCTTTTTCGCTTTCCAAGAGTTGAATCACAGCCTCGGCCTCCTGTTTATGTATCGCTGAGATTATTGTAAGGTATTCGTTCTGCAAATTACTACCCTCTAATTGCTGCAAACCCATGCGCAGCGTCTCTTGCAAGTCTTTTCCCCCACGCATAAAGGTTTTGAGCTCAAAATAATCAGGCATATTGGGCAATTGATCGTACTCCACCACAGCCAAGGGGAAAAAAGTCGTTTCAGCCTGCCAGAAACCAGGAAAAATATTTTGCAGAACAAGCCCATAGTTTTGCAGACGTTGGCGCAAGGCCTTGTTCAGATGTGAAACAATCAGCCAGCCCCCGACCTGGGTTTGCAATCCCAATTGATGCTGACGATGGGTCAAAGCAACATAGGCTGAAAGCGTTTCTAAATCATGACCCCGAAAGGGATCTGAGACAGATTTAAATTCAATTACCGTATAGGGACTAAGATAACGCCAGAGGGGGTGATTTTGCCAAGCAGACTTTGCCTGTGATGCCGCAATGATCAGAATATCTGCTTCTAAAGGCAACTGGCTGAACTGGGGTTTTTCTTCAACCACCAAATCATGACGGGGCAAAGCATGTGCCAGCCATTGACTGAAATAGTGATCCCAATGAATGCGTGATTTACTCATAACGCAAGTTTAGCATACATAAAAATACAGAAGCTAATTTAAAACCAATAAAAGCCCTAACGCAGCCCCAGCAAATCATCCTCATCGACAGCCACGGCATAATACCAATTGAGAGCATCGAGACGATAATAAGCCAATAAAATACGGCGGCCATCTTCCAGATAGCTGAGCTGACCCGATCCCTTGGCTTTGATTTTTTCAACCACCTGGGATTGCGGAAAAAGCGGCAGGTCCAAAGCCTGCCCCAGGCTATCTTCGCCAAAACGCAGGCCATATTTGCGCTTGCGATCACTGGAACGCACCATAATTCGGCCCTGGTCATCGAGCAGATAGGTCTGAATCACCTGATAATCCGGCAAATGCAAAAGATGATCGACCAAATACTGAAAGGTCAGCTCCACCCCTGCCACGCCCAGAAAATGGCCCTGGCGATCATAGAGTGCCGTGCTACAGGGCAGCAGCAGGCCCTGGCCCTGTACATCGACATAGGGGTTGCCCCAATGCAGGCCCTGTTTATGTGCCGAGAGCTGATACCAGGGTCTTTGGCGGGGATCATAGGAAACCGGATAACCCGCCTTGCCAGGGTAGGCCATGTGCAAGCCCTGTTCCAAGCCGACATAACTCCAGATCAAAGGGCCGCCTTTTTCGGCAATTTTTTGCAAAGCCGCCCCACGGTCTTGGACTTGGGTCTGCCCCAGGCTGGAGAGAAACATTTTTTGAAAATAAGCCCCCAAGGGCAAAAGCCTTCTGGCCACAGGTTCGACGGCGCTTTCAGATACACCGGGTGCGCGCCTGAAAACGGGCTGTTCTAAACTGATCAGCTTGCCATAATGGGGCGCATAGCGAAAATCAGGGGGGGCCAACCCCGGTGTGGCAAAGCGATCTTCGGTATAGAGCGGACCAGCTTGAGGTTCTCCCCTTTGCAACAGGGTTTCAGCTGCTGCCGAAAGGCCCCGCAACAAAATCTCGTAGCGCATAAAACTATTGTTCAAACTTTGCGACTGGGCCGAAACAGCCGTCTGAAACTGACTTAAAATATGCTCACGTTTCTGCAGCTGGAGCATGCTGCGCTGCTGCTGCACCATACTCCAGGTCGCAGAACTGGCCCCACTGAGCAACAGAACAAGAATCAGACCCGCGGATAAAAAGGGATGGTGCTGAAACCATCGGGCTGTGGCCTGAATCTGTGTGTCCGGCTGGGCCAGCACAGATTTCCCCTGCAAATAGCGGCGCAAATCTTCAGACATTTCCCGCAGCGAAGGATAGCGTTGATCGGCCTTGCGGGCCGTGGCCTTATTGATAATCGCCTGTAATTCGCGGGGAATGCGCTGTTTGGGCTGATAATGCACAAAGGGCTCTTTCTCAGCTTTCAACACCCGCTTGAGCAGATCGGTTATATTCTTACCCGTATAGGCAGGCTTCAGGGTCACCAGCTCAAACAGAATCAAACCCAAGGTAAACTGGTCACTGCGCCCGTCCAGCTTTTCATTCCGACCCGTGGCCTGTTCCGGTGAGAGATAACGGGGGGTGCCCAGAATCTGGCCTGCACGGGTCTGCTCCAGATCGTCTTCCTGCTCATTCAGACTGGCCACAGAAACCAGCTCTGATTCGCTTTCAGAAACGGTCTCATCGGGCACCCCAAAGACTCTGGCAATGCCCCAATCCATGACATAGACCTCACGGTAACGGCCAATCATAATATTGGCAGGCTTTAAATCGCGATGAATCACGCCCTTGTTATGGGCATAGGCCAAGGCATCCAAAACTTTGAGAAAATGTTCAAGCAACGTGGTCGCAGCACATTCCTCATCGGGGAGTTGGCCCTGATCATAGGCCTGGCGGGCTTCCTGTAAAAGCTCTTTGAGGGTCTTGCCCATGACCAGTTTCATGGCATAGGCCAGGCTTTGGTCCTCGGTTTTTTCAAGGGTATAGACCGGCACCACATTGGGGTGTTCCAACTGGGCGGTGATTTGAACTTCTTTTAAAAACCGCGAAAGCACGCCCCGATCGACAGCAACCTTGTCGTGAAGTTTTTTATACGCCACCTTGCGCAGCAAATCCACATCCCGTGCCAGAAAAACCTGGCCCATGGCCCCTTCGCCGACCATCACGACCATATCGTAGCGCTGACGGCTCTGGGTAGCATAAGCATAGGCTTCATCGTCCTGATCCAGACAAGCCGTTTCATCGGATTGAAAAATAAAGGTTTTTTCAAGTTCTTCAAGCGAACTCAATTGCACCAGCGGATCAGGGGCTGGAGTGCTCTCCAGCAGCTGAGTCGAATCCTGCTCATCGTCAGAAAAAAGGTTGAAATCTGCCATTGCTATTCAGTTTACCCTATTTTGAGGCCCCAAACCGGCAGGTTTTCAGCCCGCTTCTTTTAAGGCTGCTCCTGTTTCAGACCCTTTCGTGCCAAGTCAGGAAACTCGCTGAAAACGCCATCTACACCCAATTGATAATAAAAAGCATATTCGGCAGCTGGGTCCTGTTTGAACTGGGGCGCTAAAAACTGGCTCTCATTGCGAAAAGTCCAGGGATGAACAGCCAGCCCATGACGGTGGGCCAGCTCAAGCAAGCCAGTACTGACCAAACGATCCCCCTGGGGCTTGACCAAAATTTGTTTGGGAGGGCCCAGGCCATTGGCATAGCTTGAAACAAATCGCAAACCTTCGGGGCTGAGTAAATCGCTGTAAGTGCGTTTGTCTTTGCGCAGGCCAAAATCCGCAGGTTGACCTTCAGACTCCACCAATTGAATCAGCCGAATCGAGGTCTTTTGATTCAATTGCTGAAGATTTTCAACTTCAAAGGATTGAATAAAAACGGGGTCAGAAGCTGTTTCATAACCATAACGTTTGAGCAGGCCCAAGAGACGATCTTCAAGCGGCAGGCCCAGCTTTTTAAAATAACTGGGATGCTTGGTTTCAGGGTAAACCCCAATCCGCATCCCGGTTTTCAGCTGGTGATTTTTCAGCAACTGCAAAACCTCTTCAAGGGTCGGAATTTCGTATTTGCCATTTTCCTGCTGGGGGCGAAAATCGAAACGTTGTTTCGCCCATAGGGTTTTCAGTTCTTTGAGGGTAAAATCTTCACTGAACCAGCCCGTGACAGCCTGGCCATCGATGGTTTTCGTGCGCTTGCGCTTGGGGAATTTGACGGCGACATCGGTGGTATCCACCAGATTGTTTTCATGACGCACAACCAAAACACCGTCTTTCGTTGATACCACATCGGGTTCGATAAAATCTGCACCTTCCTGAATCGCTTCACGGTAGGCCGCCAGCGTATGCTCTGGAAACAGGCCACAGGCCCCACGGTGGGCGATCACCAAGGGCTGGGGCTTGTGCGCCAAAGAAGCGGAAGCCAGAGTCCCCATCGACCCCAAGAGCAAGCCCAAGCTCAGGGCTGAGCGAAAAAACAAAGGGAAAATTGACATGATGTTTTCCTGATGCGTAAAGATCTGTGAGCATTTTACTCTTTTGAAAGCCAAAACTCAACTTGACAGTATTACAGTAATTTTATATTATACTGTCATGAACAAGCATGCGTGGACCCTCGAAGAACTTGCAGAAGCCGTGGAGGCCAAACTGGCCAGCCTCAATCTGCTGGGACAGGTTCATGACCGCCGCATCGCGGCCCGCCCCGACGGTCGCACGCTTCGCTACTACACCAGCCTGGGCTTGCTCGATCCACCGCTGATTGAAAAGCGCCAGGCCCGTTACCAGGAAAAACACCTGCTTCAGGCCAGTCTGATCAAGGCCTTACAGGCAGCGGGTTATTCTCTGGCACAGATTCAAGCCCAGATTTTTGGCCTGGATCAAGCCCAAATTCAAAATTTGCTCGAAAGCCTGAAACAAACCCCACAACGCAAAATTCAGGCTCTGAACTGGCTCGAAATCCCTGTAGAACCAGGGTTCAGCCTGAAACTGAGTGCCGATTGGCGCGCTCAAAACCCAGAACATCTGCTTGAAGAGATTCGACAGATTCTGGAGACCTTGGCCACAGATAAAACCTCAACCGCAGAAGGAGACGAGATGCCATGAGCCTGACTATCCCCCTTTTTGAAACCCAGGAAAAAAACCTGCATTTTGGCAGTTTAGAAGTGATCGCGCAAGAAAAAAAACGGGTTTTGCCCCTGGCGGGCGTTGAAATTGAAGCCCAGGTCGGGGCCCAGATCGCCCAGGTGCAGATCAAACAGATCTTTGAAAACAACCTCAGTCAGCCCCTGGAAGCCGTCTATATCTTTCCCCTGCCGGGGGGAGCCGCTGTCAGCTCCTTCCGCCTCAAAGCCGGTGAGCGGGTCATTCTTGCCGAAACCCAAGAACGTCAGCAAGCCCGTCAGAACTACCAACAGGCGCTCTCAGAAGGGCGTCGGGCCGGTCTGCTGGAACAGGAAAGAGAAGAAATTTTTACCCTCAGCCTGGGCAATTTAATGCCCGGCGAAAGCCTGGAAATTGAACTGCGCTATGCCCAGGTGCTCCCGCTCAGTGAGCAAGGCCTGTGTGAACTGCGCCTGCCCCTGGTGACAGCTCCCCGCTACCTGCCCGGCGAAGCGATTGAAAATGGAGCCCACGGCGCAGGAACAGCCACGGATAGTGACAGGATCCCTGATGCCTCCCGTATCAGCCCCCCCTTGCTGGCTCCGGGATTTGATCCCCAAACCCATTTCAGCCTTTCAGTGCAATTGCTGGCTGAGGAAATTTCTGAATTGGTTTGCAGTCAGCATGCCACCCAAACCCACTTCAAAGCACAGGGATTGCGCATCGAACTCGCCAAAACCAACGAACGCCTGAACCGTGATTTTATTTTGCGCTGGCGGCTGGCAGAAGCCCAGCTCAAACCCAGTCTGCTCACAACCCAGACCGAACAGGGCTGTTTTTCACTGCTGCAAGTCACAGCCCCAGCCCGAAACCTGCCTCCCGTGCCGCGTGAAGTGGTCTTTGTCGTGGATCGTTCAGGATCAATGGAAGGTTTAAAAATGACCTCGGCCAGTCAAGCCTGCAGTCTGCTGCTCGAAACCCTGGGCCCCAGCGATCGCTATGCAATTCTGGCCTTCGATGACCGTCTGGATTGGTTTCACCCCAAGTTGCAAGATAATCAGGCCCTCTTTCTGGCAGCAGATCCTGCCGGCCAGGACGAAGGCCAGCGCTTTCTGCAAGCGCTGACTGCAAGAGGTGGCACAGAGCTGGAGATGGCACTGAAAGCCGCACTTCAGGCTTTGCAAAAACGGGAAGAAAGTCTCGCCCAGCGTGTGGTCGTTCTCTTGACCGATGGCCAGATTGGCGATGAATCTGCCGTTCTCAAGCGCCTGCAAAAGGGGTTGGGCGATTGCCGGGTCTTTGCGGTCGGCATCGATACCGCCGTCAATGCGGGACTGCTCAACCGTCTGGCTGCCCTGGGGGGAGGAACCGCCCACTTTGTAATTCCTGGCGAGGGGCTGACCACAGCCCTGCGTGGCATCGCCCAGGAAATTGGCGACCCCGTGCTGACCCAGTTGGAACTCAGTACCGAAGCAGGCGAACTCCAAGAGCGGGTGCCGACAGCTTTGCCCGATGTTTTCAGCGGACGCAGTATTCAAATCTTTTTTAAAGGTCAGCCCCAACAACTCAGAATCAAAGCCCAAAATGCCGATGGCACAGTGTATCAAGCAGAGGTCGAGTCGCAAGAGGTGACCCTCGACGCCATCCGACATCTCTGGGCCCGCCGCCGCCTGAGTGAACTTGAGGATCAGTTCCGGGCCGAGTATAACCCCTCTGATGCCTTGCGCCAGAACATGATTCAGCTCTCCTGCAGCCACGGCGTGCTCTCCCGCTTCACGGCCCTGGTCGCCATTGATGCGGAAGAAATCGTCAATCCCACGGGCCAACGCAAGCAGGTGGTACAACCCGTTGAATTGCCAGAAAGCTGGAGCGAAGCCAATCTGGGCTTTACGGGTGCGCTGCCCCCAGCTCCGCCGATGCCGATGCCAGCCATGGCCCCCTTGCCTCCCGAAGCTGCGATGGGCGGCATACTGCGCAGTGCGGCTCCTATGGCAGAAGCCGCAGCAGCCCCCGCAGATCAAGCCTTTGATCTGATGGCCATGGAAGCAGAACCTAAAGTATTCTCAGTGTCTCAGCCACGCCATAAAAAGGCCTCGCCTTTGAAAAAAATTCAGGCCTTCTTCAACCCCAAGGAAATGCCAGCGGAGGCTCAGCCGACAAAAGCCCCCGAACTGACAGCAAAGCTCAAAGCTGAAATTGAAAAACTGCTGCAGGTCTGTCAGGATATTCTGAACAGCCTGGAACAGGGACAGATGCCCACTGACGAGAGCCTGTCAGGTCTGCGTCAAAACCTGCTCAAAGAACTGGCCCAAAGCCCTGTGGCCGATCAACTGCCCCAATTGCAGCGTTTGTTGCGCCGGGAATTGCTGGAACTCTTACAGGCCCTGCAAAATACCCAATTGGATCCACACCTCTTGCTGCCCCTGCATAAACGGATCACAGATTTGCTGGCAGCCATTGCGCAGGAACTGGCGAGCTTCGCAACAAGCTCAGAGCCGCCATTCTGGGAACGCAGCCTCTAAAATTAAGAGAAATTAAAGGATGGATTAGGGAAAATCAATATTATTGAGCTACAATCTGAACTTTAGCCAAACTTAATATTCCTCGGGGCAAGATCTTGCCCCGAGGAACTTATAATGAAGATAAGATCAGTACTTCAGCGAGGTTCAACGCAATGGGAGATATCAGTAAACTGCAAAATGGGCAGACCTTTCAGGTCACCAAATACGGTATGAAACAAGCTCCCAAAGATGTTGGCAATATGACCATGGCCGAGCTGGAAAAATACCAGAACAGTTCAAAAGCCGAACTGAGCCAGGTCAGCAATGTGGTCAATACCTTCACTGATCGCACCTCCAAAAATGGCAAAGTCGATATCCTGGTTCAAGGCGACAATGGTGTGGCCGTCATTTCAGGCCGCAAGATCAACCTGGCCGAACTGGGCCGTGCAGTTCCCGAATATGCTCTGGAACTGAAAAAATTCGACGAAAACGATGATAACTTTATTGAAGAACATGAACTCTACACCTCTTGGGGTGAACGCCTGGGGGGCGCAGGGCTTGCGATTGCCGGTGGCACCGCCTCTGGCGCAGGTGTAGGTGCCGGTGTAGGTGCTGCGTTTGCGGGTGTAGGCGCTATTCCTGGTGCGATTAAAGGCGGAATTATCGGCGGCGTGGGAGCTCTGCTTTGGGAAGGTGGCAAAACAGCTATGTATGCCTTCTCCGATGGCTATAACAGCCCTGGATTTGCCCGCTGATCAAGTAACAGAAACGATCAAAGCCCACCATTGAGGTGGGCTTTTATTTTGCAATGCAGAGAGAATCAGGCTCTGACGTGAAAAGCCGACAAGTGGGGATCGAGGGGCTCTTCGATCTGCTCCAGCTTCTCTACCCGCGCCAAGGGGGGGCCCTGATGACACCAGGCCACCAAAGCCTCTACTTTCTCGGGCAAGCCCTGCACTTTCACCTCCACCCGACCATCAGGCAAATTGCGTACCCAACCAGCAAGCTCCCCCAGCGCCTGGGCCTGCACATGGGTATTGTGGCGGAACCAAACCCCTTGTACCCATCCCTGAATCCAAAGATGACGACAGATCAAAGACATTTTTCAAGGGGTTTCCAGGGCGGTAAAATGCGGGCGTATGCTCGGCTGTAAAAAACATAGTGTTCAGCGGTTTCCCGAATCATCTGCACAAGACGCTCATCCACAGCGCGTACCACCCGGGCCGGTGATCCCATCACCAGAGAATGGGGGGGAATCACCCGATTCTCTGGCACCAGAGCACCAGCGGCAATCACACAATTCTCACCAATTTGTGCCCCATTGAGAATCGTGGCGCGTATCCCCACCAAAACATCATTGCCAATCGTACAGCCATGGGCCATTACACAATGGCCAAAACTAACGCGCTCGCCAATAATCACGGGATAGTCTTCCATGGTATGCAGAATACAGCCATCCTGAATATTGGAGTCTGCGCCAATTTCAATCCGGTCACAATCGCCTCTTAAGACCGATTGAAACCAAACTGAACTGTTGCGCCCCAGGCGAACCGCCCCCAGCACCAGGGCTGAGGGGGCAATAAAGGCTGAAGGCTCAAACTCGAAACGATCTTCGAGAAAAAACTGCATCAGGGAGTGCTACCCGCTGCAAAAGCCAGAATCGCTTTTTTATTGCCATCAACGACATGAATCACGCCGTCATTGCCAATCGAAAGTTTTTTAGGAGCGGTCAGATCGGCATGGCTGAAACTGCGGGTGAAATTACCAGAGGCGTCATAGCGGAAAATTTTCACCTTGCCACCGGCTACCGCAGCAACGTAAATATCGCCATTGCGGGGGTCAACAGCCACATCCCCAATCGCAGAGAAAAGTTCACCCGAACCGTTCTTGCCCTTGCCATCAAATTCGAGCAGGCGAGAACCATCGGTTTTGGAGAACTTAATGATCTTGCCCGTACCTGCATCGGTGGTATAGACATTGCCTGTGCTGTCAAGGCCCAAGCCTACAGGGTTGATATTGGTTGCGCCACTGAAGAGCAATTGGGTATTGCTGGGTGTCACATCATCATATTTGATAATGCTGAAGGTCGTGGGAGAGGCCAGATAGACCAAGCCCGTGGTGGTATCCACCGCCACATCATTCAGAATTGTGCTGTTGGTCTGGTTTTGAGCGACCTTATAGCGCTGCATCAGCTGGCCAGCAGTATTGTGTTTATACAAATTGTAACCGCTGCTGTCGGGCACATTGGTTACGCTCCAAATCACGCCACCATTGACAGATACCCCACTGAGTAAAACCAGGGCGCCATTGTTTTTCTGGTCAGAGAAAGTATCCATGACCGTCACATCGGTATAGGTGCCATTTGTCAACTGGAAATCGCGGATATAGCGTTTGTAATTGCTAAAAGTACCCCCCGCTTTATAATGCGAGACATACACCCGGCCATTCTTCACGTCAATCCCATCGGGTTTATCGAGCGCGCCCAGATTGAGAAAGCCCAAAGCTACATTGCCATAGGGATCCGGGGTGGGGGTAGGGGTCGGGGTAGGCGTAGGAGTCGGCGTGGGGGTAGGGGTCGGGGTAGGCGTAGGAGTGGCCAAAGGATCTGGCGTCGGCGTGGGGGTGGGTTCTGGGGTCGGCGTGGGGGTCGCCAAAGGATCCGGCGTGGGAGTGGGGGTTGCCAAAGGATCGGTAGTGGCTTCAGCGGTCGGTTCGGCAGTAGGCTCAACAGTCGGTTCGGCCGCAGGATCAGCGGTAGGTTCCGCCACGGGTTCTGCAGAAGCAGGATCGACGGGCACAGGCTCAGTTGCCGCGGGGTCAGCCGCCACAGGATTGGCATTGGGATCAAAATTATCATTGGGGTTAAAATTGCTGGAACCAGGATCCACAGGTATCGTACCCGTATCCCCAATCGGAGTCAGACCACTGTCTCCTCCCACTGGAGTAAGAGGCGACAAACCAGAAGTCAGACTGCTGCCAGTATCCGTCAAAGGAGGGGGCTGTTTATCTCCACAACCTGTGGTCAAAATCAGGCTGAATGCCAAAAGACCTGAAAAAAGGCGAGTTTTACGCACCACTAGAAAACCCCACTTATCGTAATAATATTCATTTTTAGGTAAAGCCAAAGCTATCCGTATCTTCTTTATAGACAGAAACAACGCCCAGGTTGCTTAATCACCAGCATAGGCTAATTGTTTACAATTTGTCAACACGGTTTCTTCTTCAACGGGAAGAATGTGCAATCTCAATCAGGGCTTCGAGTGCCTTGCGCAAAGCAGGAGTCTGATGCGCGGGAAACTGAGTCAAAGCACGCAGGATATCTTCCCCTAAGATTTTACGCAATTGCTCATAGGGTTGTGAAGCATTCGCGCTGGCTGTCACCGCAGGTCGGCTCGGTGGAGCTGCTGGTGGGGCCGAAACAGGTGAAGGAGAAGCAGGTTTGGGTTTGACCACTTCTGAAATAGATTCAGGGCGAGTCGAAGCTATCGGTTTGCGTGCGACTACGCTCTCTTGGGCACCGGCAGTATCATCTCTTAATTCCTGGATTTCGATTAAACCGGTACTGAAAACCTGAAACAAGGCAGTATAGGTTGCGAAATAATCCAGGTCTGAAAGCACCAAAATATCATTGATTGAATTCTGTCCATTGACCAGGGTCATGACCTGCTCCTGCTCAGAAGAAAGCGCTGAATCAGGGTCTTTGGCCGTTCTGCTCACCAAGGCCTTGGGTTGGGGCATTTTTTCTTTGATCATCAAAAGAATCGCCAGATTTTTATCCGCATCACCCAAAACATCTCGGCCACTGGGCTCATCGCTGCCTTCGCGGTGAATCAAACGGCCATCTACAATTTCGTAATCGGCAAAGACCACAAACTGTTGCTGCAGAGGCCGTGCAGATTCTTCAAAATAATATTTGGCATCAGGCCAACTTAAAAGCTCATAGAGCACGCATTCAATCTGATGGTAGATTATTTTGGGAATGGTATCCGCAGGAATCAATTTCTGTTCAACTAAAATTTCACCCAAGTGCTTGCCCGCGCTTTCTTTTTGCGTTTCAAGCGCGGCATTCAGCTGTTCAGAACTGATGGTTCCTTTTTTAACGAGTAAATCGCCAAAGCGGTGACTGTACATGGTCGAACTGGCGTGAACCAGATTGCCCTCATGCAGCATCAATTCACTGCGCACAGAGCTTTTCTGACTTTCGACCACCAGTTTGCCACTGCGTTTGCCCCCTTTTAAAAGAGAACTTAAAACCTGAAACAGATCGGCACCACGGGCCCGACGCAAGAAAAGACGCTCTTCACCTGTGGATTCAGGTTCAGCTTTGGCAGCAGGGGGGGCCGCTGCACGGGCCAGAGAGGGAGCCGGTCGGGGGGAGACGCTGGGCCGAACCGTAGGAGCAGGTTCTTTTTTAAGATAACGGGGGGTTTCTAAACTGCCGACCCCCACCATCTCCCAACTCAAAAGCTGAAACAGCGCGGTATAGGTTTCAAAATAATCAAGATCAGAGAGCAGCAGAATATCCCGCAAACTGTTGCGGTTATTCACCAGCATATGTACCAAGGCCTGATGTTCAGAAAGCTCGTTATCAGCGACCTCGCGGGTACGGCGCAGAATCATATTGGGGTTTGCCAGTTTTTCACGCATGAGCAGCAAAACCGGCATGTTTTTATCTGCATCCAAGGCAAAATCTTGAACATTTAAAAGTCCTTCAGGCTTCAATTCTCCCGCGAAAAAAGTAGAGAAATCATCGGGACGCTCTTCAAGCGGAAAGAGTTTAAAATCAGCATTCGGCCACATCATGATTTCATAGGCCAAAACTTCGTTCAGGTGATTGATTACCCGTAAAAGATTGGATGGAGAAACCAATTCATGTTTCAAAAGCAAACCCGCCAGAGAGGGAGTGGGTTGCTGGGCTTTACGAAAGTCTTTCATTTCCTGAAGTTGGGCCTTGTCAATCAAGCCTCGTTTACCCAAGGCCGAACTCAAACTGAATTTAAATTCGGTAGAAGAAGCATGAATAAACACATCTTCGCTGATATAAAGCGTATTTTGAGCCCCCAGAGGATGGGTTGCCTGTAATTTATGGATCACGCCAGGGGTCTTCAAGGTGCCTTCACCCGCCAGCGTATTGAGTAACTGAACCAGATCTTGCCCTTTGAGTCCATCAAATTGCCTCACCACTAAGTCCTCTTTCTCTCTCAATTGTGTCTGTTCATGCAGAAGCACACTCTATGATACCCCGAAGTCAGAGAGAAGAGTACCTCCCAGCCAATGGCATCTGCTAAACTGAAAGGCATGATTTACAGGTTTTTATCTTTCTGTGCGCTGCTCTCCCTGCTGGGAAGCTGCTATAGCCTTGAAATGGTGCTGGAAGATCCTGTGCCCCCAGATACACGGGAAGCCGAGCTCTGTTTGGAAACCCTTCCCACAGAAACGGCCCTGAGCACTGAAGAAGCTGAGGCTTTTCAAAACCTACTCCTGCGCCAGTTTCCCCGCGAACTGCGGCTGAATCTCTCTCCTGGGAAAAACTGCTCCCACGATCTGCGCCTTCTCAGCCAAGGTCAGGCATTGGCAACTGAAAATGAGCCTCCGCTGATTTTAAAAACCCGCGTCAGACTGCGTGAACTAAAAGAAATGAATCCAACCTATCCCTTGGGCTGGCCGGGCCCCCAGAACAGATCCGCCCAAATCGAAATGCAAATGCGGCTGGGATTCGAACTTTGGCAGAAATCAGGCCCGAAAAGACTCCAGGCCAGCGAAGTGACAGAATCAGGCAAAGGCAATTTAAGCGATCGGGCAGAACTTCTGGCCCGTTTGCAGGAAAAACTTCTGCAAAAATCGCTGCTCGAACTGCAACCCCGTTACCGCTACCTGATACGCTAAAGTTCTCTGGGCGAGAACTCTTCCAGCCGTCCTGTCAGTTGATAGACGTAAATCAACACCTCTGAAACCCCCGCATAAAGCTCAGCAGGCACTTCATCACCCACTTCAACCGAGCGAAAAAGTGCACGGGCCAAAGGCTTGTTTTCAAGGATCGGTACTTCGTATTCACGCGCACGTTCCTTGATCCTTTCAGCCACAGCCCCCGCCCCCTTTGCCACCACCTGCGGCGCATTCATTTCTTCAGGCTTATACTCAATCGCCACGGCCAGATGGGTGGGGTTGGTCAATACCACATCGGCACGGGGAATCGCCTCCATCATCCGTTTTAGCGCCGCTTTACGCTGAAGTTGACGAATTTTGGCTTTGATCTGGGGATCCCCTTCTGCATTTTTCTGTTCATCTTTGATCTCCTGCTTGCTCATACGAATACTGCGCTCAAAAAACCAGCGCTGCCAGGTGATATCGACAATCGCCAGAATCAGCATGACCAAGCCCAGTTTCCAGGAGATCTCCCAAACCACCGAGCCAATCAAGCGCCCTGTTTCACTCAGGCTCATCTGCATGGTTTGTAGCAATTGTTGGTAGTGATGGGTCAGAATCGAAGCCGCTAACCAGACAAAAATCGTAATCTTGACAAGGTTTTGCGCCAACTGCACCAAAGGTTGCGGAGAGAATAATTTTTTCAAGCCACTGACAGGGTTCAATTTGGAGATATCAGGCATGAGAGGGAAAAATGAAACCCGCAAGCCCACCTGCCCCAAATTGGTAACCACCGCCGTCACAATCAAAACCAGAAAAAGAGGCGCCAAGAGCTGTAAAATTCCAGCAAAGATTTGCGTCATTAAATTCAGAAAAGCAGTCAAGGTCATGTCATGGGGCAAGACATGCCAAAGACGATAGGTTTCTGAGCGGATAAAATTCACAACATAGGGGAAATAAAGGCGCAGAAAGACAATCGCCACAATAAACAGAATCGCGGTATTCAGTTCCTGGCTTTTTGCGGTTTGCCCCTTGCCCCGCAATTCTTCACGACGCTTGGGCGTCGCTTTTTCTGTTTTTGAAGGATCGGCCATCAGAGCACCTGCGCCAATTGCAAAAGTAACTGCTGTAAAAGATCATGGATGAACTGAAAGGTAAAGTAAAGCGAAAACAAGAGCGTCAAAAGCCCAACGTAGATCTTGATCGAAAAGCTGATCACCAAGACATTCATTTGCGGCGCAGTACGGGCCACCAGGCCCAGAATCAAATCTATCAGGGTCAAAATGCCATTGATCGGCGCAGCAATGATCAAGGCTACTAAAAAAATCTGGGCAAAAAGTAGAAAAATATGCTCAAGGATCCGTTGATCAAAGATCAGAGCACCGACAGGCACAGCAGTAAAACTTTTTTGAAAGGCAAGAATCAGAAAATGATGCCCATTCAAAGAAAAGAAGATCAGCAGGCTCATAATAAAATAAACCTCTGAGAGCAAAGGTCTTTGCGTCTGGGAATCTGGGTTGAGAATATTGGCCTGGGCAAAACCCATTTGTAAACCAATAAACTGCCCCGCCAAAACCATGCCCTCAAAAATCAGCGAAGCGCACCAGCCATAAATAATCCCTGTAATCACTTCAAGAATACCCACCACCAGATACCAAAGTGCATCGGCGGGTACCGGGCGAGCAGGCAGCAGCGGAAAAATCGCTGCTGAAATTATAATCGCAAACATCACCCGCACTTGGTTGGGAATCCGCTGCTGACCAAAAATCGGAGCGGTAAGAAACAAGCCACTGCCCCGCAGAGCTACCAGGGCAAAATAGGGCAATTGCTGTAAAACCTGGGTATAGAGTTCCATTTCAGAACTTAACGGCGGCAGGAATCCCCAAGATCAGATCATGGGAGAAATCCATGAGCAAATGCATCATCCAGGGCCCGAGAATCAGCAAAACCAACCCTACCACAATAATTTTGGGAATAAAGGTCAGGGTCATTTCGTTGATCTGTGTCACCGTCTGAAAAAGGCCGACCATGATCCCCACGGCAGAACTGATCAGCAGCATCGGGGCCAGCAGTTTGGCTGTCAGGGCCAATCCCTGCTGCAAAACCTGTAAAAACAAAGCTTCCGGGTTCATGAAAAGCTCCCAATAATGGCTTGGCTGAGAATATTCCAGCCATCAATCAGCACAAACATGATCAGCTTAAAGGGCAAAGACACCACTGTGGGAGGCAGCATCATCATCCCCATCGACATCAGGGTACTGGCAATCACCATATCGATGATCAAAAAAGGGATATAGACTAAAAATCCAATCAAAAAAGCAGTTTTGAGTTCACTGGTAATAAAAGCAGGAATCAGCACATGGGTTGGCACTTCAGAAGGGGTTTTGGGGCGGTCTACTTTCGCTAAACTTAAATAAAGCTCAAGATCAGCCTGGCGAACCTGCTTGAGCATGAATTTGCGAAAAGGCTCCAAGCCAGCTTCCAGAGCCTGTTCTTGGTTGATCTGCTTTTTCAAGAAGGGTTGAAGCGCTTTGTCATTGGCCTCTTGAAAAGTGGGCATGGAAATAAACAGGGTCATAAACAGGGCAAGCCCGACCAAAACCTGGTTGGGGGGCGCCTGCTGTGTACCCAGCGCCTGGCGCAGAAAACCCAAAACAATCACAATCCGGGTAAAGGGCGTCATCATCACCAAAATCGTAGGCGCCAGTGCCAAAACCGTAAACAATAAGAGCAGCTGAACACTGAAGACCATTTCTTCGGGCGTGCGGGCCTGCTCCACCCCAATATTAATCCGGGGAATGGCAAAGTTCTGAGCCTGAACGGGCCAAGCCAAAAACAAGCTCAGAAAAAGAATTCCGGCTTGGGCAAAAAACGAATAAAGTCGACGCTGAATCTGGAACATGCTCCCATTGTAGCCGGGTGCGAAGGGGATATCAATCTTTCGCCTTTCTAGCGCAGGTTCAGGTCTGCGCAGTCGGCTCCTCCGAATCAGACCATCGCCTTGCAAAAGCCATTTTAAAACTTGTCGTTTATGTCGTCATTGTCGTTAAAATCACAAAATATTGTCGTTGACCTGATTGTCGTTTCGCTTTAAACTCAAATCAGGTCTAGCGAAACCAAGCCTCTCAACAGGTTTCCGACCCAGGAGAAAATACAATGCAAAGTCTGTCCCTCATTCCCGAAAAACTCTATAACAGTGAAGAAGTCGCCGAATTGCTGCGTGTCAGTTTACGCACGGTTCAACGTCTGCTTCAGGCCAATAGCCTGAAATCCTTTAAAATTCACGGTCAGTACCGTATCAAAGGCTTGGATCTGCTCAGCTACCTCGATAGCGTTCGTCGCGACAGCGAAGCCCAGGCCGAGTCGCGCCGACAAAGACCCGCCGACCTGCTCGCAACCCTCTCGGTTCCCCCCCTGGCCCTGGAACTCTCCCCCGAATGGGCTCAAGCCATTCAAAACAGCCTGTCCCCTGAAAATGAGGGCGAACAAGCGGAAGCCAGCGGGTTTTTAGCCAAACTGCAAAGTTTACGCCAGGCCATCAGTCAAGAATTGGGCTTTATTCTGCCCGGTATCAGAATTCACGACCAGGCGAATTTGAAAGGAGACAGCTACCGTATCCTGGTTCATGGCGCAAGCATTGCCGAAGGCCAGCTGAATCCGCAGCAAAGATACCAACTCAGGCCTGCACCCCCCCAAGCAAACGAAAAACCACTCGCACGTCTGCCCCAATGCTATGCCGCCGTTTCATCCGAATCAGAAGGGCTGGACGGCTCAGAACTCTTGCTGCAACATCTCGGAGGCTTGGTCAAAGCCTTCGCACACGAAATTCTCTCGCGGGAAGAAGTCTTTGTCATGCTTGAAAACCTGCGCAAAACGCATCCTGTGGTTCTGGATGAACTTCTGAGTTTGGATGCTCCCACCCCAGGAAAACTGACGATTGGACAATTCACCCGCATTCTCAAAGAACTGCTCGAAGAACAGGTTTCAATCCGCCCCCTGGCCTTGATCTGCGAAAGCCTGGCTGACGGTTTGGATCAGGGGCTAAAAGGAGCTGAATTGCGGGAAAAAGTCAGGCAAGGCCTGAGCCGCTCCATTTGCGCCCGCCTGGCAGATGCCCAGGGCAGACTCAAAGTGCTGACCCTCTCTCAAACAACAGAAAACGCTTTTCGCCAGGCCCAGGCAAAACCAGGCCCCGAAACTCAAGCGCTGGCGCGAAGCCTACAGGAAAAATTACTGGAGCAGGTGGCCCAAAGCCAAATCCTGCTCTGCGCCCCCGATCTCAGACGCAGCCTGTTTGAAATCCTGGCCCGCAATTTCAGTGCCTGGAAAGTGATTTCGACGGCAGAAATTGACCGGCTCTACTGGCTTGAATCGGTTGCTGAATTGGATTTAAAATAAGGGCATGGGAAATTTTGATTTAATTGTCGAACAAAAAATTCAAGAAGCCCTGCGCAGGGGAGAATTTGAAAATCTTCCCGGCGCAGGCCAACCCCTGAACCTGGAAGAAGATAGCGATGTGCCGCCCGAATCACGCATGGCCTATAAAATTCTCAAAAATGCCGGCGTTTTGCCTGAAGAGCTGCAATTGCGCAAAGACCTCAAAGCCCTGGAAGCCCTCGTGCGGGAAATTCCCCTCAGTGAAAGCGAGCGCCGCCAGGAGCTTTTGGCAAAAATCAATCTGGGCTGGGCCCGTTACCATGCCGCTCTGGAAAAACGTAAAAACGGACCTTAATTTTTAATCTTGTAACCGGTTTTAAAAATCAGCCAGACCGCAAACAGGCAGAGCACCAGAAAGAAACCCGTCATGCCCAAGCTCAGACCCACGCCCACGTCTGAAATGCCATAAAAACTCCAGCGAAAACCACTGACCAAATAGACAATCGGATTAAAAAGCGTCAGCTTTTGCCAAAAAGGCGGCAACATATGAATCGAATAAAAACTGCCACCTAAAAAGGTCAGGGGCGTAATGATCATCATCGGAATAATTTGCAATTTTTCAAAGCCATCGGCCCAGACCCCAATAATAAAGCCAAACAAACTGAAGGTCAGGGAAGTCAGGATCAAAAAAGCCAGCATCCAAAACGGGTGAAGCACTGAAAAACTGACAAACAGGCGGGCCGTCGCCAAAATAATCGTGCCCAGAATCATCGATTTGGTAGCTGCCGCACCCACATATCCCGTTACAATTTCAAAGGCCGAAATCGGCGCAGATAAAATCTCATAAATCGTGCCTGAATACTTGGGCATATAAATCCCAAACGAAGCATTGGAAATGCTTTCTGTCAGAACCGAGAGCATGATCAAGCCAGGCACAATAAAGGCCCCATAGCTGGTGCCATCGATTTCAGTCATGCGCGAACCAATCGCGGAACCAAAAACAATAAAATAGAGCGATGTCGAGATCACGGGCGAAGCAATGCTTTGAAAAAGGGTACGAAAAAAACGGGCAAGTTCAAACTGGTAAATGGCTTTGATGGCATGGAGATTCATGCTTTTTCTCCAATCAGCTTTACAAAAATTTCTTCAAGTGAACTTTCACAGGTATTGAGGTCTTTAAAATCAATGCCGGCCTCTCCCAAAAGCCTGAACAAATGGGCAATACCCGTATGCTCTGCCTGGGTATCAAAGGTATAAATCAGCTCACAGCAATCGGGAGACAGCTCCAATTGAAAGCCTTCCAGCCCCGCAGGGATTTGTGCAAGCGGGGCCTGCAGGTGAAGCGTTAATTGTTTTTTGCCCAGTTTTTTCATCAGGGCTGTTTTTTCTTCAACCAGCATCAATTCCCCTTTGTTGATCACGCCAATCCGATCGGCCATCTCTTCGGCCTCTTCAATATAATGGGTGGTCAAAATAATCGTCACGCCCTGATCGCGCAATTTACGCACCATCTCCCACATATCGCGCCGCAATTCGACATCGACACCGGCTGTGGGTTCATCCAGAAACAAAACGCTGGGTTCATGAGAAAGGGCTTTGGCAATCATGACACGGCGTTTCATGCCCCCTGAAAGGGTCATGATTTTATTTTCTTTTTTTTCCCAAAGTGAAAGATCCTTGAGAATTTTTTCGAGGTGTGCAGGATTGGGCGCTTTGCCAAAAAGCCCCCGACTGAATTGCACGGTACTCCAAACCTTTTCAAAGATATCGCTGGTCAATTCCTGGGGCACCAGACCAATCTTGGCGCGGGCGGCCCGGTAGTCTTTGAGAATATCATGGCCATCGACGCTGACAGAGCCCTGGCTGGGATTGACAATGCCACAGATAATACTGATCAGCGTAGTTTTGCCTGCGCCATTGGGGCCCAAAAGCGCAAAGATTTCACCTCTCTGAATTTGCAGATCGACTTGCTTTAGGGCTTGAAATCCAGACGCATAAGCTTTGCTCAGGCCAGAAATGGTAATGACAGGATCAGGAACTGCCGTCCGTGTAGAGAGAGTATTCAAGGTTGCAGGGCTCCCATAGACTTGTATATTGATGTATGTATTTCTATTGTACAAGAGAAAGGCACAGACTGAACAACTCTGAGAAAGTATCACGGGCCGACTGAGCAGACTTGCCTCAAAAATTATCTCGGAGTAAGGTTGAAGAGCAGGTTCCTTTTGTCTTTTAAATTAACCGCCCAAAGAGATGCCATTGTGTTTGAAGAATGCGTTTCAGTCCTGGTGCCGCTCTATAACCATGCTGCTTATATTGAGCAGGCCCTCGACTCCTTACTCAGCCAGGATTACCCCCAGCTTGAAATTCTGGTGGTCGATGATGGCTCCAGTGATGGCGGAGACCGCTTGGTTGAGCAAAAATACACATCCTCAGGCGTCAGGCTGATTCGCCAAAAACGCAACCGTTGCGGCACCACCCGCGCACTCAATACCGCCCTGGAACAGGCCAGCGGAGAATTTATCTGCTGGCTCAGCGCCGATGATTGGTTTTTGCCTCAAAAAATAAGCCAGCAACGCCAGGCCTATGCCCGGATATTTTCAGACAGGCCGGGGGTTTTACATACTGCCCCCGGCTATATTTCCCATGATTTAGACTACGCACTGAAATCAGCAAAATTGCCAGAAGCGGAAATCCGACAGACTTTCCAAACCCAAGGCTGCGTCAGCTGGCAGGAAGAGGCCGAAGACCCCGCTGATGATTTGCAGTTCTTTTATTTTTTCCTGTTCAACTATATCAACGGCATTACTGTCTTTTTTCCACGTCTTCTGGTCGAACGCTTTGGCCTGTTTTCAGAGTCTTTTCCACTCACCCAGGATTATGAATTTTGGTTTCGTCTGGCTTGGCAGGGCATTCCTTTTCGCGTCATGCCCCAGGCCTATAGCTACTCCCGCATGCATGCCGGCAATCTCGAACGCTACCGCAGCGATATCCCAGCCGAAGCGGCTTTGATTGTACGCCTTTATTCTGAATTGAGCCAATCAGAACAATTGCGTTCAGCACGTTTAGCACAAGGTTTTGCCCCCGAGCAAACAGATTTATTCCTGGCACGGATTATGCAATTTCGCCAGATTGCAGATTACGAACTCAGCTGGTTGAAGCGCGCTCGCCAGGCAGGCCCTTTGGATCCTTCCTGGGAAGCTGAAATCCTGCGTCTGCAAAAACAAGTGGGAAACTTAGAACCCGCTCCGCAACGCGGCGATCAGCGTTTGAGTTTTTTAATGTATTTGTCTGAAGCCACCCTGCCCAGCTCTCGCTGGTATGCCTGTTTAACCCATCTCTTCGAAGCTTTTCGCGCAGAGGATCCCATCCGCATTCTGATTTGGGTTCCGGGCTCAGAATCCCTGGAAACCATCCAACAGGAGCTTGAAAAGGCCTTGCTTGAGATCACGCACTATCTGGGAACTTTGCCCGATCTTGCGCTTGAACTTTTGGCAGACATGAGCCTGAGTGAAGCCCTTGCAGAAACAGATCTGGTAATCCCAGTTGGGGCGCCGGATCAGGAAGAGGCCCCGCTGCTTTACCATGCACAGCAAACAAAAAAAAGCTTGCTCTATCACACCTCTCCCCCAGAGCTCAGAAAATATCTGGAGGCCCAGGCCCCTTCGTTCCCGCTTCAGGGCAGCGATCGGTCCCCCCAGAAAAGATAAATTATTTATCAATCCTATTAACTTTTCATTTTTAATTTGATATAACCATTACAGGAACCCCTGATGGAGGCAAAAAGACCATGCTGGACTTTAATAAAATGACCGAAAAAGCCCAGGCCGCCCTGGCCCAGGCCCAACAAATGGTTGAAGAATACAACCACAACTATATCGACAACGAGCATTTGCTTTTGGCGTTGATCGAGCAACCCGAAGGGGTTGTCACTGAGATTCTGAAAAAGCTCAACAAACGGCCCGAACTGGTCGCCGACAAGGTCAAAGCAGAGTTGAACAAACTGCCCCGCGTGACTTCCTCAACGGGCGATGTCAACCGGGCCTATATCTCAAACCGCCTCAACCGGGCCTTTGCGCTGGCCGAGCAGGAATCCAAACGCATGAAAGATGAATTCATCGGCGTAGAACACCTGCTGATCGCCCTGGCAGATGATCAGGACAGAGGCGCTGCCCACCAGGTGCTCAAAGAACAGGGCATCAGCCGTGAGAATATCTACCAGGTCTTGAGCAGTATTCGCGGCAAACAGCGCATCACCGATAAAAACCCCGAAGCCAGCTACCAATCCCTGGAAAAATATGGCAGCAACCTGACTGAATATGCCCGCAAAGGCAAGCTCGACCCTGTGATTGGCCGAGATGACGAAATCCGGCGCGTGATTCAGGTGCTCAGCCGCCGCACCAAAAACAATCCCGTTCTGATTGGCGATCCGGGGGTGGGTAAAACCGCAATCGTCGAAGGCCTGGCCCAGCGCATTGTCAAAGGCGACGTGCCAGAGGGCCTCAAAAACAAAGAATTGATCACCCTGGATATGGGGGCACTGATTGCCGGGGCCAAATACCGGGGAGAATTTGAAGAACGCCTCAAAGCCGTGCTCAAAGAAGTCAAAGAAAGTGAAGGACAGCTCGTGCTCTTTATTGACGAGCTGCATACCGTGGTGGGGGCGGGTTCAGCCGAAGGCTCCGTCGATGCTGCCAATCTGCTCAAACCGATGTTGGCGCGTGGAGAACTGCATTGTATCGGTGCTACCACGATCGATGAATACCGCAAATACATCGAAAAAGACCCGGCTCTGGAGCGCCGCTTTCAACCCACCTTGGTCAATGAGCCTTCGGTTGAAGACACCATCAGCATTCTGCGCGGTCTGCGTGAACGCTACGAGGTTCACCACGGCGTGCGCATCAAAGATTCTGCGATTATCGCCGCAGCCACGCTCTCACACCGCTACCTGACCGATCGCAAGCTGCCCGATAAGGCCATTGATCTGCTCGATGAAGCTGGGGCCAAAATCCGCACAGAAATAGATTCCATGCCCACTGAGCTGGATGAAATCGAACGCCGCAAAATGCAGCTCGAAATCGAGCGCGAAGCCCTGCTCAAAGAAACCGACAGTGCTTCCGCCGATCGTCTGCAGAAACTGGAGGCCGAACTCACCGATCTCAGTCAGAAATCCGATGCTTTCCACCGCCAATGGCAGGGGGAAAAGGATCAGATCATGAAAGTGCGCCAGATCAAAGAAGAAATTGAACAGACCAATGTGCAGATTGCCCAAGCCGAACGCGAAGCCAATCTGGCCAAAGCCGCAGAGCTGAAATATGGCCGTCTGAACGAACTGGAGCGTCTGCTCAAGGAAAGCGAACTGGCCTTGCAGGGCGAAGGTGGAGAACGCCTGCTCAAGGAAGAAATTGATGGCGAAGATATTGCCGAAGTGGTCAGTCGTTGGACCAATATTCCCGTCACCAAACTGGTGGAAGGTGAAGTTCAGAAACTGGTCTACCTTGAAGAAAACCTGCACAAACGGGTGGTGGGCCAGGAAGATGCGATCACAGCGGTATCCAATGCCGTGCGCCGGGCCCGTGCCGGTTTGAAAGAGGCCAATCGCCCAATCGGTTCGTTTATTTTCCTGGGCCCCACAGGGGTCGGCAAAACCGAGCTGGCCAAAGCCCTGGCAGAATTTCTCTTCGATGACGAACGCGCCATGGTACGGATTGATATGTCAGAGTATATGGAAAAACACTCGGTCTCCCGCTTGATCGGTGCGCCTCCAGGGTATATCGGCTATGATGAGGGCGGCCAACTGACAGAAGCCGTGCGCCGCAAACCCTTCAGCGTATTGCTCTTTGATGAGATTGAAAAGGCCCACAGCGAGGTCTTCAATATCATGCTGCAAATTCTCGATGACGGCCAATTGACCGATGGCAAAGGCAAAAAGGTCGATTTCAAGAATACCCTGATCATCATGACCAGCAATATTGGCAGCCAGTATATTCTGCAATACCGCGACGGCGACTTTCAGTACGAAGAAATGAAGGATGCCGTCATGACCTCACTGGCAGGGCATTTTAGACCTGAATTTTTAAACCGGATTGATGAGACGATTGTTTTTCACTCTCTGGGACGCAATCAGCTTCACCATATTCTTGAAATTCAACTCAAACGCCTGCGCAAGCTGCTGGCTGACAAGCAACTCAGCTTGGAACTGACCGATGCCGCCAAGGATCACCTCACTGAAGTGGGCTATGACCCCACCTTTGGGGCCCGTCCGCTCAAACGTGTGATTCAGAGAGAGCTGGAAAACCCACTCTCAATGGCGATTTTGCAGGGCACCTTCCGGGAAGGGGATACGATTCAGGCCAATCTGGGCGAAGGCCAGCTGGTCTTTACCAAGGCTTGAGACTATTCCATGCCCAAGCGGCTGAAAGGCCCCAAAACATCTCCCTTGCGCAAATGCTGGCCCGGCCCAAGATGGGCCTGGTCAGCAATCAAAGCCGATTGCAAACGGCAATCCGAAGCCACTGAACTGCGGGCCGCGATCAGGCTGTTTTCAAGCTGGCAGCGTGCTCCAATTTGGGTTTGGGCCCAAACCGTCACATTCTCCAAATGGGTGCCCGACCCAATCTGCACATAATCCCCCAAAAAGACAGGGCCCTGCAGTTTGACTCCCTTCCCAATCCGGCAGTTGCGGCCCATCACAACCTGCCCCTGACATTCGGGCGGGCTTTCACAAAAGCCCCCCTCCCCCATCCAAACCTGGGTGTTCTCTGTTTTCTGCAGAATTTTGCCTTCGGGCCGCAAGTCGGTCTGTTCAAAAAAGAGCTTCTGGGTCGCCAGATACTCGTTGACAGAATTCCAGATACACAGAGGTTGGGCATCGGAATAGCCATAATAATAGGGAACAGCTTCAGCAAAATACTCAGAAAAAGAAGCCTTGAGCAGCGGAATGCGGGCCTGTAATAAATCTTCAAAGATATCTGTTTCGAGCAAATACATGCGTGTATCCTGGGTGGGTCGCACCCCCTCCTGCTCTTTCAGACTCACCTGATCTTCAGCATCAAGATAAACCTGCTTGAGCAGGCCGTGGGCCTGTCGCCCCGGCAAAAGGCGCACGCTGCAATCGGCCTGACACTCACGGTGAAACTTGAGAAAAGCGCCAATATTTACCAAATCAGGAAAGGGATCCTGAAGCAAAAGCACGGGCTGCTCCAAGGGCAGGCGATCCAACAATTCGTCGCGCAGGGTGGTTTCGGTATCGTATAAATGACGCATGAGCAGATAATCAATTACCAATCCCGTTCGGGCCAATTCCGCACGAATCGGATGCATCCAGGAAGCAGAGAGATCATCCAAAATAAATACCACCCGCTCCACGGAAGACTTCTTCAACTGCAAAAGCATATTTTTAAGCAGGGGTTGATTGCAAAACGAAACCAGAAACGGCACGGGCACATGCAAAAGCGGCAAGCTCCAGGAAGGAGAGCCTGAAAGACAAATAATGGCGGTCAGCGTATCCATAGGCGTCAAAATGCACGGTTGAATTTTTATTTACCCCCACTATACTGGGCTTTCGACGAATTGGCGATAGTCTTAAGTGCTTTAAATGTCTTCAATTCAGGCTGAAAAGCCAGAGTTGACGTATTTTTCTCTGGTCTGCCATAATGAATTTGCTTTGTACCAGAATAACAACCTTTAAACAGCTAAAGGATATCTGTCATGAAAATGTCTTCTCTACTCAACCCTACTTGGCTAACAGCCTTACTGAGCGCCTCAGTTCTGAGTTTCAGCAATTTCGCGGTGGCGGCCCCAGCCCCTCTTCTTCTCAGCCAGGTCCAACAGACAGATGACAGCGAAACCGCAGATGAAGAGCCTGAATTGTCTGAGTCAGAGCTGGTTCTGCCAGAAGAGGATCCCAATTATGTTCCCGACCCCAACCAACGCCCTCTTGAAGATGATTTCAGTCGGATGTTGCCCACCCAAAACCCTTGGTTTTGGCGTTTGGAGCTGCGCAATCAAACCGAATACAACAGCAATGTAGATCAGGTCGCTGGCGGCCAGGGCAGTGTGGTCAACCGCAGTATGCTGACCGGCATTCTGCGCTATACCTTCCCCACCAATACCCAAATCCTGCTGCGCAGTCAGGGCTTTTGGTTCAATAACTTCAATCTGGCGGGCCGCAACCAGATTTTGGGAATCCCCCTCTCAGCGACTGTTTCACAGTGGTTCGGCGACAGTTTCAATCTCTATGGCGGTTGGATACCCGTGCTGTCCAGTTCTTTGGGGCGCGACCCCAATGTTCAGCGTTTTGACAACGATTTTATGCTCGGAGCCACCTGGTATCAGTTCTTTGAAAAGAAACATATTCTCTATCTGGGTTACCAGATGGACTACCTCGCAGCCCAAAGCAATGATTTTTCCTATATGGGCAACCTGCTTTTCGCTGGTTACCGCCACAATATCACCGACGATCTTTTCCTGTTTGCCAACGCCCAGGTTCAGCCCCGTGGCTATTCTGCAACCCCTGAATTTCTTGATGAATTCAGGTTTGGTGGAAGTCTCGCCTTACAGTGGCACGTCCTGCGCCCATGGTTTATAATCGAAGCAAGGGGAGACTATAATCAGATCGTGAATATGGTAGATGCTCAACGCAGTGCGGGGATTTTCTCCATGGGTATCAATCTGATTACAGCGATTCAATCTGAAAGCTAGAGGAAAACGCATGATGAAAAGAATTTTACCGCTGAGTCTGACCGCCGTCGTTCTGGTTCTGGCAAGCCCCCACGAAAGTCAGGCTGATAGTGCAGCCCGTGTCGCCTGGACCCACAATACGGTTCAAATCAATCGCGGAGGCCATTGGATCAGCGCTTCGCGTGGCATGCCCCTTTCAAGTGGTACCTATATCCGCACAGGTGGGAATTCCCGCGCGCAAATCCATTACGCCGATGGTTCTGTGGTGCGCTTGGGCAGTCGTTCAATAGCACGCATCCGTGCAGCGGCCGCCAAACAAGTGCAGTTGCACAAGGGAAAAGCCTATTTCAAAGTTCAAAAACAAAACCAGAAAATGCGTGTACGCACCCGTACCGCTGTTGCCACTGTTTTGGGAACCGAATTTATGGTCAGTGTGGAAGAAAAACCCACGACCCAAAGCACCTTTCTACCCATGCCCGACCGCAGCAGCATGAATACAGCGCAACCCTTGGGTTTTGGCACCTTCCCCGTGGCACTCGCTCTGCCTGATATTATCACGCAGATCACTGTTTTTGAAGGCAATGTGGGCGTAAGTGGCCCCGACCTGCAAAACATGGTGAATTTGGGGGCTGGCATGATGACCCTGGTCGGCCAAGGCCTGCCTCCGGCTCCGCCTCAACCTGTGGATCTGAACAATCTGCGCCAACAGGAACCCGTTGCCCAGGACCCTCCTGAAAACAACGGGCAAACTGGCAATGGTTTTTCCAATAGCCCGGTTTCACCCGACAACCCGCAACAACAGGTTCAGATCAACCAGAATTCTCCAGGTCAGAATATTAACACGACGCCTGCCACGGGAGAACTTGAAGTCGTTATTAAATAGCCCCTTGTTTTGGCAAATCCGCTGCCTGAATTGTCGGCGTTCCGCCCAACGAGCCTTGTGTCGTGCCTGTTGGCAGCAAATTGAAAGTTTTTCTGATTCAGAAGCCCTGATAGGGGGAGATTGGCCTGAAATGGCCTACGGCCCCTATCAGGGTCTTTTACGTCAATTGCTGGGTCAAACCAAATACCACGGTCGCGCCCCTCTGGCACACAGCATGGGGTTTTATCTGGGAGAGTGGTTCCGACATTTCAATCGCCCGATACAGGCCATTGTGCCCATTCCCCTGCATGCAGAACGCCTGAACGAACGGGGTTATAATCAGGCAGAAGCTCTGGCGCGCGGTTTGTCTGAAGCCTTAAACAGCCCTGTGAGACCAATTCTGATCCGTAAAAAACTCACCCCCGCCTTACACGCACTTTCTTTAGAAGAACGCCGACTGGCCCTGAATAACTGCTTTGACACCGTCTCAGAGCGACAAGTGCAAAAACTGAGCGGAAAAACCCTTCTGCTGGTAGACGATATCTTCACCACAGGCGCCACCTTGGCAGAAGCAAAAAAGACCCTGCCGACAGAATCGGGGCTAAGTCTGACCTTGGCGCGTACACTCAAGCAAGACAGCTGAGTAAAAAATAATCAAGAAAAAAAAACCTGCTTTTGCTATAATAAGCACACCTTTCTAGAGTAACCCGATGGAGTAAAGCCGTTGGCTAAAACTGATCAGATTCTTATTGTGGATGACTCGCGTCAAAATATTTTTGTCTTAAGAACAGCCCTGGAACGACAGGGTTATTTGATTTCCAGTGCAGAAAGTGGGCAAGAAGCACTTAAAATTCTTGCTCATGAAATCCCAGATCTTATTCTGCTCGATGTCATGATGCCTGAAATCAGTGGATTTGAACTTTGCCGCAAACTCAAATCACAGGCAGAAACTGAAAAAATTCCTGTGGTCTTTTTAACTGCGCGCACCGAACAGGAAGATATTCTAGAAGGATTCAAGGCCGGGGGCGTAGACTATATCACCAAACCCTTCCGCGTTCAGGAACTCTTGGCACGGGTCAATACCCATCTTTCACTGCGTCGGGCCCAGGAACAGATCTCACAACAGGCCCTGCAATTTGAAAAACAAGCCTTGAAATTAGAGGTCTTAAATCAGGAAAAAGATGAGCTTTTAGCAATTGTCTCTCACGATCTGCGCTCCCCTCTCAATGCGATTTCAGGTGCAGCCCATATTCTGGAAGAAAATGCAACTCAGATTCAAGCAGAAGAAATCTCACAATACGCCCAAATGGTCGATCGCAATGCCCAACGCATGCGGGCGATTATCAGCAACCTGCTCGATATCCACCGTTTGGAAAATGGAAAAATCAGGGCGCATCCCCACTGGTTTTCTGTTCAGGAACTTTTGGAGCAAATCTGGTCAGATGCTTTGCCCTTGGCCAAAGAAAAAAATTTAGATCTGGTTTTAAAAACAGATCCTGATCTGCCAACGATCTGCACAGACCCGCTTCTCTTGAGAGAAATTCTTGATAATCTGGTCTCAAACGCCTTGAAGTTTTCTCCTCCCATGAAACAAATCACCCTGCACGCAGACTATCTTGAGCCCAAAATCCGCTTACAGGTAGAAGATCAAGGCCCCGGCTTCAGCAAGGAAGATCAAGCCCATATGTATGAAAAGTTTGCTCATCTTTCGGCCCGCCCCACTTCTGGAGAACATTCCACAGGCCTGGGGCTTTCAATTGCACTTCGTCTCAGCCAATTATTGCAGGCCCAACTGGAGTATGTCCCCCAAGAAGGCCCCAGCAGCACGTTTAATCTCTGGCTGCCGATGCGCTACCAGAGCCCAGGTTAAAACTGAAAGCCAATTAAATGCCAGGTATATAAAACCCAAACAAGGGCAAACGTAGCTCCTGCTTGCAAAAGCGCAAGGCCCCGATCCAAACGCCCCCAAGTTTTGAACTGGCTCCAAGCCAAAAGCAAAGCTATTACCGTAAAAATAATCTGAAAAAGCGGCAGAAGCAAGAGTCCAAATAGCCACGGATTCAAGGGGTCCTGCCAGGCCAGACTCATTTCACCGGGCAAGGCCTCATGGAAAAAGGCCAAGGGAAAACCCAGCAAAAAGACCCAGCCACAGGCCGCAGCAATGGCCATTAAAAGAGAAGGATCTGAGGTCTCGGCCTCTGAACGCTCCGCTTGGGTCAGCGGTTCTTCATGGTTCCAGAAATTATAAAACTGACGAACGGAACAGAGCAGCAAACACAGCGCCAAAAACAAGGCCATCGCCGCTTGTACAAGAGGATGCTTCTGCCAGACAAGCGGAAAATACACCCCCTGCTGGCCCTGCTCAGAATGCAGTGCAAACCCACCTTCCGCCAGTTTGCTGAAGCGAAGTCGCTCTGATCTATTTTGGCGCTGGTATTCAAGCGGGCCTACCGGTTCCCAAATCGTTTGGCCTACAAAGCCACCAAAAGGATCCAAGCCCTGGCTGCTAAGCGTGAGAACTCCCGTTGAATTTTCTTCAACCTTCAGCAGGCCCCGATGCAAACGCGCCAAGGCAGCCAGACTCTGACGGTGAAAATGGGGATACCCATAAAGCCCTGAAACCCCCTGCTGTGAAGCAGAAACAGAAGGTTTTAGTTTGGTAGGCTGCCAACCCAAGAGTTCATAGGCCCATTCCCAAATCAAATCACGGTCTTCGCGCCCCAAACTCAAATAAACAGCTTTTTTTTCACGCGGCTGCACCAATAAAAGCTGAGAGACGCCTAAATGATGGCTTTCAACGTAAAACAGTCCCTCAGCCCCAGCCAAACGGTAAACCCCCAAAGTCGGCTCAGAAGCCTCTCTGCCAGAAGAAAATAAGAGCGGCGAAATGGATTCCATGCCCACTTGTGTGCCCGCCCATTTCTCAAGCATTTTTCCCATTTCAGCAACACTGAGATAGAGCTGATCCTGCAAAGGAGCCGTACTGTAAAGCCGCTCAGGATAAGTCAAGAGACGCTCTTCTTTGAGCAGATGGCCCTGTAAACGCCGTTCAGCAGCGGGCAGGCCCACATGAAGGGATTTTAAACCCCAGGCTGCTTTGATCTGATCTGCGACAGGTTTGTTGTTCAGTGTTTCAAGTAAATAGCCCTCCAAAACCGCACCCCAGCTGCCAGGCGTAGGCGTGCTGCCAGGCGCCAGCACCAGGGGTTTTAAACCATAGTTCAGATTTTTTTCCAAACTGGGAACTTTGCGTGAATTTTCAACCCAACGCCCCGCCCACCATTCAGGGAAACCATCGCGGTGAGAAAGTAAATGACGCAAGCTTAGGGCACTCGAAAAAGGATTGACGACCTGAAGCTTTTGCAAATAGCTGTTAATATTCTCATCCAAATCCAGTTTGCCGGCTTTCACATCCTGCAAAAGCAAATTGCTTAAAAAAAGCTCAGACAGCGCATCCAGGGGCAAAAGTGTGTTTTCTGAAAGTGGAATCTTCGCTTTGTGCCTTTGCACGCCAAAGGTCTTTACCAGCACAGGATGACCGGCAGCCACCTGCAAAGCAACAGCCCCTGGAATCTTTTCAGCTTCCAGACGATGCCCCCAGTCCAAAGCAAAGACAGGGGGCATCAAAACGCCTGAAACAAGCACAAAAACGAGGAGGGACAGGAGGGCCGAAGCCCCCCTGCCCTGAAGTTCAGACAAAATCAGTGAGAAGCCAAAATGGCTTCAATACTGGGATACAGACTGCGATTCTGAGACCAGTAATCATAGATCTGGCCATTGGCAAGTACAACCCAAACGCCATGGTATTGATCATCCTGAGACATAACGCGCACCATCTTGTCGCCATTTTTGAAGGTCCAGTGGCGGCCGTCAGCATAATAGTGATCGATATTCATACCCTGGCGGGTCTTGATATGGAATTGTTCGTTGGGAATATCCCAGCTGGTATCTACCACAAACTCTATCAGCTGCCAGATATTGCCAGAATCAAGGAAACCCTGATCAACAGCCAAGGCTGAGTCATTGGGCAAGCCAAACACCACATTGCTGGGGAAACGGGCTGCGGCATATTTCAGGCTGCCTTCACGGCCCCACTCATGGTGAAGTGTACACATGACATTATGGGCAAGGCCAAAACCAGAGACATCATGAGAACCGGCTTCTACAGCTCCCATCATATAAGAACAGAGTTGATCTGCACCGGCAGAAAAGCCAACCGTCAGCAAGCCCCGATCCTGACGTTCATGCAGAATTCGCTCAAACATATAGGGGTCACCATAATAACGCTCACCCAAGGCATTGTAACGGTTACGTCCAAGGGTGCTGCTGCCGCCACCCAAAATCACAACCTGGGTATTCACCAACCAGTCAAAGAGGAGATCTACGTCTGCTTTGGACATCTGATCGTTCCAGTAAAAATTGCGGGGTTCAAGGCCCCATTTACGGAAGAACTCAAAATACCAACGAAAAGTTCCCCAACTGTATTCCTGGCTGTCTTGACTTCCCATGGACATGGGCAGATAGAGCACGGTTTTGTTGAAAGGATCTTTTAAAGCCCGTTCGACAATCCACCAACGGTGAATCTCTTCGCTACGGTTATGTGAGCTGTATATCAATGCTGTTGGAAACATAGCTACCTCATTCAGTGTAATTATTGCTCTGGTTGTGCCAGGAGTATATTAAGAGTGACACTCCACCCCCCTGCAGGCATGAATTTTCGTACTTTGAGTTTTACATCGGAATGGGAAAATCAGCAGCATAAGCTCTCATTTCCCAAGTTTCACGTCTGCTCTGCCCGAGCGACCGATGGGCATTACCAAGAAAAATAATATCACAGAATACAGTCCACTAAAGTCAGCAAGAAACTGAACGAAGTCAGCGAAGTTCAACTCCATCAGCTTCTTCACCCCCCAGCCAAAGGCAAGGCAAATAAAAAATGCCCTCTCAACCAAACAGAAAGTGACTTAAACTGTTAAATAAATCCCAGCCAATATTAAATTTTAATTAAATGACGCTCGTCTCTTCAGGTTTCTATCTAAGATAGTGACTAGAGACTTTCTGAGTAAAATAAGCAGAAGCGAGGAACACAACACGCAATGGTAGCAGTGGGTGGATACCGGTCAGTCCCAAGTAATATCATGCCCTTCGGGGATATCGAGTTTGTTCTGATGCAGTTGCGTGCTCAGAATCTTGAAAATCAGGAAATCAAAACACGCAACACTTACCGTACCGTGGCACGGAATTATGGCGATGTGAATCTCGAAATGACCGCCGAGCTAACACGCAATGTCACTGTACCGAGCAATATTGCGACCTACAGTATGCCCATGGGCACCCCTCTTTTTATCGAAAGTATGCGTGCAGACTCGGTTCGCTACGCGGGTTTGGTCTCTTCCTCGGGAAGTGCCACCACCCTGTCTCTCGACAAAAGCCAAACACCGTTTGAATCTTTGTTGCATGTCGGCGAAGAAATCGAAGTCAACGGCGAGCAACGTACGATTACCAATCTCGGTGTAGCCGGAAACACCGTGACCGTTACGGTTGGTGCTGCCTTTACCAATTTGGTCGGCGGTGTTGTGCCCCTGGGTTCCATGGTTCTGATCAAAGGCCATGATTTCGTCAACCCTCACATGACAGCAGTCAACCGTCTGACCGATAAATACGGCAGCAATATCATTGATGATAACCGCTATCAGGTAGACCGCCTGACAGGCCTGATCCGTTACCGCCCATCTTTTGGTTCATTGAATAACAGCATTTGGCATCCAGACGCCCAGCTCAATAAGCCCTATTATTTTGGACGTGAAATGGAAATTCGCCGTATTCCACCACCTGCGGGCCCTCCTGATCCACCCAATGGTTTGGGCGATGGTGTGGCCAACAACGAACAATTGGGCATGCGCGATGACCCCGTAGCCTCAGGTTCAAATCCTTTGGTTCCCATTGCTGCCCCCAATGTTTTAACCAATTATGGTCGCTCCTATCCCGACGGTGAATTCAGCAATATTCGCATCACGGCTCCTCCGGGTGTCACCTTTGAGGTTGAGCTAAATGGGGCCAAACTGGCGATTTACAGTGACCCCACAAACGGTGCGGGAGCCAACCTGACGATCCCCTTCTTTGATCCTGATTTTAACAATGACCAACTCAAGGGCGCCCAGGATATCGACCCCGATGTCTATATCCAACGCTTTCTGAAAAATGGCAATAATAATCTCGTGATCAAAGCAACCTCTACCGTTGCTGGTCAGAATGGAATACGCGTTGAAGGTATTTTCAATGGGGTCAACCTTGAAACAGGAGCTGTCGCAGGTATAAAGCCACACTCCGCAAGTTCCGTAATTACCTCAGACTGGTCAGCTTCTCAACACAGCGTTTTGGGAATTGCTGGCAAAGTTGATTATGATTTGGGCGATCGGGTTCGCCTTGAAGATGTCAACGACGAAATTCAGAAGGCCCAAGGCGTTCTTGAATCTTTAACCACACTGATCTCTGGGATTGATATCAATCCCTTGAACAGTCTGCTCTCTATAATTAGATAATCTGCTTTCAAGCTTTAGGAGGAATTTAATGGCTGTACCTGTTGTAATCGGTAAATCAACTTTTGACTATGCGCCTCTGCGCCAAGAACAGTCCCGTCTGTCGAAAACCATGGTGATTCCCAGCCCACGTGATAAAGATGACACGGCTCAAACCTTAGAAGTAGTGGATAACCAGGCCACCCCTTTCAAATACCCGACCTTTATCAAAACCTTTTTCGACAAACCCGGCCAACTGCCCCGTTTTGAGCTTTGGATGAAAGACAACTTCGACCAAGAGTACAATCTGGCCCAAGGCGCAGCCTCGATTGGTATCAATGATGACCCCTTGGTTGCAGGTTTTACCGCCCAAAGTAACGTTGCAGCCAATTACGTGATCAGCCCCGTAACGGGTGAAATTCGTTTGGGCGGCACACTGAATGCCACCACAGGCTTGGTCACCGGCGGCACACTGGTTGGAACCGTCAAATTTGATGGGGTCACCGGCTTGGCTCTGGCAGCGATCAATACCCGCATTGCCGATGTCAGCAACGCGGTAGAAGGCATGACCAAAATTCTGAGCGTCGTCTCCGGCAATTTGGACACGACTTTGAACCTGATCAAATAAAAGCCCTGTTTGTTGAGTTGATTTAAAAACAAGTCCGTGAAAGAATCACGGACTTGTTTTTTTGCAAAATTGCACAAGGTTCTGAGGCACAGGAATCTACCCATAATCAAATGAGCCCCCAACCAAGCGCTGATATTTTCTTAAAGTCAGCTCAAAGCCCTTCAATTGTAAAAAAGCTACAGTCAGATTTAAATTCAGATGGTATTATTATCATTAATATTCAAATACATAGTATTGGCCTGTTTTTAAGAGCTTGAGAGTCATATCCATGAGACAATCTGAAAGAGGCTTTTTCAGAAAAAGGACAGCGGCGGTTTTTTACTTCGCAGGACCTTGTTATAATGTTTGAATCATGTGATTTTAAGTATGAGCGTCGGAAAGGCCTCACAAAGAATTCACCTGCAGAGAGATTGGGAAGATCTGAATAAGCATGTTACTTGTACTTGAAAAACAAAATCAGTTGAATTCAGGAACCTTTCTGCAGAACGCCCGTCTTTGTGATGAGCTTGCCTTGAGCCGCAAAGACAATGAAGAGCTTAAAAACAGGAAGCACATCTGGGTGAATTCTGAAACAATGAAATTTTTATTGCTCAAACAAGGTTTTCTTGCTGAGCAAATCTGCCTGCTGCCGCCGAAAGGCCCTGATGGCCTGTCGGAACAACTTAAAGAGTTGCATTATCAGCTTCGGCACCTGAGCGAAAAACTGAAACTACTGAGGAGCTAATTCGCTATCATGAAACGACAACTTGCTTTGGCCTGCGCTGCTTCACTCCTGGTCGTCGGCTGCCCGGCACCCCAGCAGGTAACATTGGACATCTTCCGAATTGAAGGGGATGTCTATCTGCCTCAGGGAGACACTTCTCTGATTGCCCAAGCCCCCCTCAATCTAATGGGCCCAGTCAAAAGCTTTATCGATCCCCCAGCCCAGGCAGCCACCGGTCTGGTCAAAGCACCTGCTGGCATTGAAGTCCGTCTGATTCGGATTGATGACGATGGGAAACCCGTATCAGCAGAACCCTATGCCACCGTCAAAACAGATGCCAATGGCCATTATCAGCTTGACCTCCCCACCGATCAGGTCAGCTTGCCAGCTTCCAATCTGGTGGTAGAAGCCGGTAACTACGCCTCAGGTAAATTCCTGCGCAATTTTGCGACCAGCGCCAATCTTGACCTTTCTCCCGTTACCACGGCCTCGGTTCAGTACCTGGTGGATCGCAACGAACCCCTGTTCTCTTTTCCATTGAATGTCATTGCAGAATCGCAAACACTTGCCAATCAAGGCACCCAGGAAATCAACTACGCCACGGTTCCGCTGGCTTCTGCTATCAGCAATACGCTTGTCAGTCTCAAATCCAACGCCACCTTGAGCACCCGTCTGGATCAACTCATGACCCGCGTCATTTCTGGCAGCGTCTTGGCTCCCAGTGGTCGGGTCGCCAGTGTTCCCCCCGCTATGCGCCTGGATAGCTGGCTGGTACCTTCTGCAGAAGCCCTGAGTGGCTTACAGTCTGTAGGCTCCAATGTGCGCGTCAATCTTTATAAAATCGACAATAACGGCAATACCCTGGGTCAGGCCCTGGCCACAACACTCACCCGCTCTGACGGCAAATACAGCCTGTCTTTGCCTTCCGAAGCCCTGATTTCCAGTGAGTTTGTGGTAACAGTAGGCAGTGGCTCCAGTCAAATGCGCGCCATGCTCAGTGGCAGTTCCAGTCTGAATATTTCTCCCCTGACAGAACTGACCACCCGTTTAATTCTGAACAATGGCACTCTTTTGAACCAACCCAAAATTCCGATCACAGAATTCAGTCCTCCAGAGATCAATGCCGTACTGGATGCCGTGCAACGCAGCACTGACAGCACCAATCTCGGCGGAGCCAGTAATATCTTTGCTGTTATGTCTGTGATTGAGCCTGTCGCGCAAAACAATAGCACCGTTAAGAACGTACTCAAAACCGTCGCAGGAACTCCCAGCCCCACCGTCAGCAGCAGCTTGCCGCCCTCAACCGCTCAGGACAGCATTGTTCTGACAGGTACAGCTCCCGCAGGCGCAGTGATCAGTGTGGAAGGTGGAACTTCAGTGGTGCAGAAAGCCCTGGCTGCAGGGGAAACGGCCTTCTCCATTACTGTTCCTCTCAAACGCAATTCTTCTCATCAATTACTCGTCAAAGCCACTGTCAATGGTCTGACCAGCTTGCCCACTGTCGTGAGCCTGCGCGCAGACACGCTTAACCCTGTGATTGATACCAATAAAATCATTGCCCGCAACCCCAGTGGTCAGTCCTTTGAAACCATCATTACCGGTTCTTCTGGTGCCATCGCTGACAGTGGCCGTTCTACCCTGGTCATTCAGGGCGGAAAATTGGGCAATGCCACCACGATTCAAACCGATGAAACAGGCGCATTTTCTGCCAATCTGGCAGCTGACTCAGGGGATCTCCTGAGCTTAACGGCTATCGACGAAGCAGGCAACCGCTCAACAGCGTCGATTGTCGTGGGCGGCCCCGGCCCGGTGGTCACCATGGTGCGCCAGGAATCAACCATTGGCCGCGATTCGCCCTTCGCAAGCCGTGTCGTGACCATTGAAGGTGCAGGCTTTGATTCAAATCTTGCCAATAATACGGTCACCTTTATCAGCCCCTTTGGTCAGGGCAGTACCAATGCGGCGCGTTCAGTCTCTTCAGATCGCCGGACCCTGGTCGCCCCTGTCGTGGAAGGCCTGGCTCAGAAAATCAGCGACCTGCCAACTGAAGTCAGGGTCAAAGTCAATGTCAACAATATTGACAGCAATGATACCCGCAGCTTTACCCTTTTGCCCTCGATTACCCAAATGATTCAAACCCAGCTGAAAGGCAATGGGCAATCTGAATTCTTCTATTATGACAAGGGGCCAAACTTCCAACATATCCTCATGACCAGTCAATCCGCGAGCGATTCCAGCATCTGGCTCATGGATATCAACGGCAATGTGCTGAACCGTGATTTGGCAAGCAAAATCACCCACGATTCGATCTTCCGAGATCTGACCATGGACAGCAGTGGCAATATGCTGGTCAGCAATTTTGATGCCGCACTGCTGGGCAAGGCACGTCAGTTGCCCGGCGTTCGTTCCACCTACCGCATCAGCAAATACCAACTGCAAGGCAGCGGTGCCGAGCGTCAGCTTTTCAGCCGCTTGTCTGAATCCGCTGATTTGGGTGCAGAACCAGGAGCTATCGCCTTCAGTTCCAGCAATAACAAAATCTATGTGGCCTTGCCCAGCAAAGGTCAAATCATTCGCATGGATTATACCGGTGAGATTTTTGGACGGCCCGAAGTTCTGCTCGAAGGCCTGCCCAAACCGATTAAAGACATTGAACTGGATGCTGGTGGAAGATTTATGTATATCACGGTGGGCGACAGCGTCAGCATGTTCCGCTTAACCCTCAATGCCCGTGGCGACGTAGATTTGTTTGAAAGCAATTATGTCGCTCCCATGGGCAATGGCAATGGCCGTTTAACCGTCGATGGCCTGGGCAATATCTATGTCACCCTGGGCACAGGTATTGAACGGATCGATGAAAAAGCCAAACGCAAAAACCTGGTACCTGTACTGGAAGGCAAACAGCCGACCGTGGGTCTGGTTTACGTAGAGGGCAATATCTTCGTCAATCAGCTGAATGTCGCTGACTTCTTCCGTTTGAGCCCCTAAAAATTTTCAATCTTAAGCGAGGTGATCTTGTTCAGATCACCTCGCTTATTGCTTGCTTCAGGCCAGTGAAAAGGCGCAGACAGTGCAGTTCTAATCCACATTTTTAAAGACCCTGTGGTAAAATGGGCTTGTATTCTCCACTCAAAATGATGACTCTTGCACAGAATAACAGTCTGTGGGCCTGAGAACCGTAAACTTGGGATTCTCCGCTTCCCGTCAAGAGATTCAGACCGGAACAGATAGAGGTTTCGCAAAGATGAATGAACCGTGGGCAAAAGCCAGATTTCAGGCACCTGTTCCATGAAAAAAGTCCTGATCATTGAACCCTCAGCACAATTGTGTCAAAAAATCATTGATATTTTACATGTCAGTGGTTTTGAGACCCTGACCGCTGACAATGAAACCACAGGACTGGCACTTGCTCAGGAATATACGCCCGATCTGATCATCTACAGCCACGAAACCCAGAAAATAAAGCCCCAAGAGCTGGAAGAAATTCTGCAATCCGATCTCGATACCGCCACGATCCCCTTGATCTGCATTATTTCAGAATCCATGTATACCTTCAAAATGCTCGAAAAGACCTTTGATCCAGAGCGCTATCTGATCAACCCCTTCCGTCCCGAAGAACTGATGCTCAAGGTCAACCAGCATTTGCCGATCAATACATCCTACCGTCATCTGGCCGTCGCGACTTCACCTGTGATTACCAATGTCAACATTCCAGCCCACTATTACGACAGCATTACAGGGCTGCCCAACCATATTCTGCTCCACCAGGTGCTGATCGAAGACGTACAAACCACCCCCTCCGAATTTCTGGTGGGGGTACTCGTGATTGACCTGGATCGTTTTCGCACCATCAACGATGCCCTGGGCCACGACAATGGCGATCTCCTGCTCAAGGCCATCAGCCAACGTCTGATCAACTGCGTGGGCAGCAATGAGCGGGTCTTTCACCTCGGCGAAGACAAATTCGCAGTGCTCTTGCCCGACCTGATTCAAGAGCAGGATGCCGCCAAAGTCGCCAATGATATTATTCATGAAATCAAGCAGACGATTCCCTTTCAGAATCACGAACTCCACATTACCGCCAGTATCGGCATCAGCCTCTATCCCACCGACACAACCGAAATCAAAAAGCTGCTGCGCTGTGCCGAAACCGCCATGTATCAGGCCAAAGAGCAGGGACGCAATACCCTGGAGTTTTACAGCAGCTTTATCCGCAGCAAGGCCTATGATCGCCTCAATCTTGAAAGCGGCCTCTACCGCGCCCTCAAGCAAGAGGAATTCAAACTCTACTACCAACCCAAGGTCGATCTTGAACAAAACAGAGTCGTGGGCATGGAAGCCTTGATTCGCTGGCACCACAAGGATTTTGGCTGGGTTTCACCCACCCAGTTTATCCCCCTGGCCGAAGAAACCGATCTGATTCTGACAATTGGGGAATGGGTTCTGCAAGAAGCCTGCCGCCAGAATAAGCTCTGGATGGATCAGGGCTATCCCGAACTGTGTGTAACCGTCAATGTTTCAGGCCAACAGTTCAAACGCATGGATATTGTCAAACTGGTCAACCACGTGCTCGATCAAACTCAATTGCCGCCTGAATGCCTGCAATTGGAACTGACTGAAAGCGTTTTGATGAAGAATATCAGCAATACGGTGGTCAAACTGGGCGATCTGAAAAAACGCGGAGTCTCGATTGCTGTCGATGATTTCGGCACAGGCTATTCCTCGTTGGCCTATCTCAAACGCTTCCGCCTGGATACCCTCAAAATCGATCAATCTTTCGTGCGCGATATCGACAATGATTCCGATGACGCGGCGATTGTCTCTGCGATTATCAATATGGCGCACAGCCTGGGCATGACCGTGGTGGCTGAAGGGGTTGAAACCCGCAAACAGCTCGATTTTCTGCGTTCACACCACTGTGACCAGATTCAGGGCTATTATTTTGCCAAGCCCTTGCCCCCCGAAGAATTTACCAAACTGCTCGACCGCGATTTTGACAACAGTCTGAAAAGCAAAGAAGAGCCCGCTGAAGCCGTGGTCAGCGAAAGCCTGAGCATGCCCAGCGACGATTGAGAAAAAACAGTCTCTAAAGCGCTTAGAGAGTGGAATCCTGGTTCCCCTCAGCCAGCTCTGCCAGTTCCAGCCAACGCATTTCTTTGCTCTCAATTTCAGCTTCGATCTCACCAAAAGCCGCTGAAAGCCTTTGCAAACTGCCTGCCCCCAAATCTCCAGGATTGGCGAGCTCCTGCTCCAGCTCAGCCTTGCGCTGCTGAAGCTTTTCCAATTCCTGCTCAAGCCCCTCAAATTCCTTCTGCTGTTTATAACTCAGACGGGGCTTGTTCTCACGTGGGGGTTTGCGTTCAGCAGGTTTTTCTTCACGGGCCTGCAGGCGTTGGGCTTTTTCCTGTTCCTGCTGGGCCAGCCAGTAATCGGTATAATTGCCCGGAAAATAGCGAACCAGCCCCCGGCCTTCAAAGACAAACAGGTGATCCACCAGACGGTCCATAAACCAGCGGTCATGTGAAACCACGAGCAGATTGCCCTGAAAATCCTGTAAAAAGTCTTCAAGCACTTCAATCGTGGCAATATCCAAATCATTGGTGGGCTCATCGAGAATCAGAAAATTGGGATTGCTGAGCAAGACGGTCAAGAGATACAAACGGCGCTTTTCACCCCCACTCAGGGTCGAGATCTGCCGCCAATGCACGGGAGCGGGAAAAAGAAAACGCTCCAGCATCTGTGCGGCGGTGATCTGTCCGCCCCCCCGCACAGGCAAAACTTCAGCGATTTCTTTGACTGCGTCAATCACACGCTGATCTTCACGAAAGGCCATATTCTGCTGGCGGTAATAGCCCAGTGAAACCGTTTCTCCCAGCACCCTTTCACCCTGGTCAAGGTCTTCTTCACCCGTAATCAGGTTCAAAAAAGTACTCTTGCCGCTGCCATTGGGGCCGACTACGCCGATCCGATCCCCCCGTGAAAAGGTATGGCTAAAATCGTTCAAAAGCACCTGGGGACCAAAGGCCTTGGCCAAATGGTGAAGCTCCAGAATTTTCGTGCCCAGACGGGGCATCAAAATATCCAATTCCAAGGCTTTTTCAGGTGCGCCGGCGTTCAATTCCTCTTCCAAGGCCAAAAAAGCCTCTGAACGGGCCCGCGATTTGGTACCCCGTGCCCGAGGCTGTTTACGGAACCAGACCAGTTCACGGCGATAGCGATTACGTGCCACTTCTGTTTCGCGTTCTTCGCGGGCCAGACGGGCGTATTTCTGGGCCAAGTAGTCACTGAAGCCCCCACTCACCCGATAGAGCTGGCCCCGATCCAATTCCAGAATTTCATCGCAGACCGCCTCTAAAAAATAGCGATCATGGGTCACCATCAAAAGGGTCATGCTTTGCGCTGTCAGGTATTGTTCAAGCCATTCCATCATTTCCAAATCCAGATGGTTGGTCGGCTCATCCAGAATCAGAAAATCTGGCGCATCGATCAAGGTCTGAGCCAAGGCGATTCTGCGCTTTTGCCCACCAGACAGCACAGCCACAGGTTGCGAAAGCTGGTCAATTTTCAGCCGCGAAAGAATCTGCTGGGCTTTGAGCTGAAAATCCCAGGCATGCAGACGATCCACCTCGGCATAGGCCTTTTGAATCAGCGCCGAATCATGGGTTTGCAAAGCTTTTTCATAGGCCTGAATGGCCTGAAGCTCGGGGCGCTCAGAGGCATAAAGCGCTTCCAGAATCGTGTGTTCCGGGTTCAGACGGGGTTCCTGGGGTAAAAAGCCGACCCGTATATCGCGCGCCCATTCAATCCGGCCCTTGTCTGCAGGCTCTTCGCCTGCCAGAATACGAATCAGGGTGGTTTTGCCCGTGCCATTGCGCGCCACCAGTGCTACACGTTGCCCCTTGCTGAGCGAAAAGGCCACATCTTCAAATAAAACCTTGTCATGATAAGCCTTGGACAGGCTGTCTACACGCAAATAAAACACAGGCGCCTCCAGAACAGGAATACTCTATTCTGCCACAGGCGCCCAAAGAGCGGGGCAAGTATCACTCAGAGGAAAGCGGTTTGCGAGCCCAGATCAGAATCCGGCGAAAGCCATAAAAGACCGGGCTGCGTGGAAAAAGGGCCGCCAGTCGCTGAGAATAGCGCTCTAAAAAGACAGCTTCCAGCTCAGGGCCCAAACGCTCAAGATAGGGCAAAAGCGCAGTGCCTTTGACCCATTCCACCAAATCTGCTGAACTGTCGAGCAGATGGGGGTAAACCTTTTCAAGCACCACCTGTTGACTGGCTCCCAATTCATACAGTCCCTGGGCATAGGCCTCTATTCCCAAGACAGGAGACTGACGGCTCCAGCCCTTTAAAGCGGAATAAAAAGGTTCTTCTGCAGCCAGTTCAGTTAAAAGCTGATGCGTGGGATGGCTGTGGTTGGAAGGCATTTGAATCGCCAATTGCCCCCCCGGGCGCACACGTTCCCACAGTGAAGCAAAAAGGACAGGATGATGATCCACCCACTGCAGGGCGGCATGTGAAAAAACCAAATCCCAGGACCCCTTCAGATTTTCAAGCGGCGTTTGGCGAAAATGCAGAGAGTCATCGGCCCATTCACGGGCCTTGACCAGCATTTCAGCAGAGGAATCTACCCCCAAGGCTTCGCTTCCGGGCAGCGCATCGCGCAGGCGGGCGGTCAACTCTCCCGTGCCACAACCCAAATCCACAAGCGAAAGGTCAGGCTCAATCGAAATCAAACCCAAAAGGTCTTCAAAGGGTGCAAAGCGCTCGGCTTTGAATTTCTCATACTGTTGCGGATTCCAACTCATCAGACACCTGCCTGCCCAAAGGCCACCACTGCACGTGCGGGGATCTCTCGTGTGGCTTGAATAAAGGCCAGTTTTTCAAGCAGCTCAAGTTCATCACCTGAGCGCAGGATATAAAAATAATCGCCCATGGCCTGACGGAAGATCGGACTGAGTTGACCGTGTTGAACCATCCAGGGCCCACAGACCTGCAATACCTCTTCATGCGAATGCAGATAGGCTTTGTGAAATTTTCGCCCCCCATAACCACAGTGATAAAGTCGTGGAACCTGGGCATTGAAATGGTTAAACAAAACCACATGGGCCCATTCCCGATAGAGGTCAAAATCATTGGAATAGTTGAACATATCGACCGTAGGCCCACCGGGGGGACGCATATTGATCTCAAGCACCACATAATCGCCTGTTTCAGGACGGCGAAAGAACTCAAAATGAAAGAAGCGCTCCTTGACATCAAAAAGCGTAAGCATCTGCATTCCCAAGTCTTTCAGCTCGGGGGGAACTTCACGCAGGGTATAGTAATAGACATGGTCATTGCTGTTGACCACTTCCATAATGCCGGAACTGTAAACCGTCGAGGTATAAAAAACAGGTTTGCCGCTGCGATCGGTCAAGCCATCAAAGCTGCAGATCTGCCCACTGATAAACTCTTCCAAGATATACGGCTCCTGGGGCTTGTTTTCAAAAACAGCCATCAATTCAGCAGCATCATGCACCTTATAAGTATGGTTGGCACCCACTCCCGTATCGGGTTTCATGACCAGGGGATACCCCACTTCTGTAGCAAAAGCCAAGGCATCTTCAAGGCTCAGCACCACCTTGCCACGGGCACAGGGCAAGCCATGGGCCTGAAAGACTTTTTTCATTTCGGATTTTTTCTTGATGCGCTCAATCGTGTCGTTTTTAATGCCGGCTACGTTAAAATCCGTACGCAGGGCGGCTTCTGTTTCGAGCCAATGCTCATTCAGGGACTCAATCCTGTCGATTTTTCCATACTGATAGGTGATCTGACCACAGATCCGAATCAACTCTTCGTAATTGTTCATATCTGAAACCCAGAAATAGTCACTCAAAGCCTCTTTGACATGGGGTTTGAGAAAATGAGGCGGTTCATCTGCCAAACCAATCACCTGGGCTCCCATTTGTTTAAGATGGGCTGCATAGCGAAAATGTTGTTCTGGAAAATGGGGGGATAAAAGCACAATATTCATGTATCATTTTCTCTTCAGAGCAGAATTACCGCATATCTTAACACAGCCCCAGTCTCTTGGACAGGACGTTTGACACACCTCTTCAGCCCAGAAATAAAACGTCTCTCTCCCTTTCTGGAAAACTCTCAAACCAACCTGATATAATAGCAATACCTTTCAGGGTTCCATAGGAAAAACCAAGCGTGACAGACTTCGCTTCGCTTCGCATTGCATACCGTGGCTCCGATCTTCCAACAGAGGTAAAAAAAGCCTTGGAAACATTCGGAGTCGCTTTTGAGTTGCCAACAGGGTCACCCGATCTGCTAATGGGTACTTTTTCCGCTGAAAACGCTACCCGCGAATGGCAGACCTGGCGCCAGGAAGCCCCTGAAGCCTGGGCTCTGGCCCTGGTATCCGCTGCAGATCAAAACAAGGCGCTTTCCTGGCTTGAACAGGGCCTGATCGATGATTATCTGTGTTTTGACAATTTTGACGAAGCCCAGCTCAAACGCGGTCTTTTAATGGCCTTTCAGCACCACCAAAAAAGTCTGCTAGCAAAACAGAAGCTCAGTGCCCGCCTGTCTGGATTTTCAGAGATCATGCTGGATCTGTTGGCTGAATTTTCTGAACAGGGCATCTACCTCTATGCCAGCCCGTCCCACCTTACCACCTTGGGTTACTCACCGGAAGAACTCAAGGGCCACTCGCTCTTTGATTGGGTTCATCCAGAAGATCAAGGCCTGGTCGCAGAAGGACTCGAAATACTCAAAAGCCAGAACCACTATGGCCCAATTGAATGCCGGTATCGTCACAAAAACGGGCATTATCTCTGGCTTTCATGCCAAGCCTCTCAATTTCACGATGAGCAGCACAGGAGCCTAATGGTCGGCGCACGTGATATTACCCATCTCAAAGAAACGCAGTTCAAACTGGAACGCTCCTTACAGAACCGGGAATACCTGCTGCAAGAAGTTTATCACCGCGTCAAAAACAACTTGCAGGTAATCTCCAGTATGCTCAGCCTTCAAGCCAGACGAAGCGAAGATCCTCAGACTTCTCGCGTGCTTCGCGAGACCCAGAACCGTATTCTGACGATGGCCCTGGCGCATGAAAAACTCTATGAGTCTCATAACCTTGAAAAAATAGATATTGCTGAATATCTGCGTGACTTAAGCCAATATCTTTTCCACGCCTATGGCATGGGATTGTCTGCCATCTCGCTTGAGCATGAGTGTGAATCTGTACACATGGATATTGATCAATCCATTTCCTGTGGTTTGATTGTAAATGAACTGCTTAGCAATGCCATCAAATTTGCATTTCCCAAGCACCATACCTGTGAAAACTGCGTAATCAGCCTTAAAATTCGCTCTCTCGAACCCGACCTATTCGAATTGGTGGTGCGCGATAATGGAATCGGTTTGCCTTCGCAGATCGAGCCCCTCAGCCCACAGACCTTGGGGCTGCGACTGGTGAACAGCCTCAGCCGACAACTCGGGGGGCGGATCTTTGTAGACAATGAGAGCGGAACACGGATCAGCATTCTGTTTCCACGCCAGCGGGAGGCCCCATGACCCCTTTACAACGTACGATTCTGGTCGTCGATGACGAGACGATGATTGCAGAAGATCTGTGCGAAAGTCTGCAGGAAGCTGGCTATCGTGTATTGACCCCGGCACATTCGGGCCCAGACGCACTGCGCAAAGTCCAGGAAGAGTCTCCTGATTTGGTGCTCATGGACATTAATCTCAAAGGGGATATGGATGGCATCAATACCACCCAAGCCATTCAAAAAATTGATGACTGTGCCGTCATTTATCTGACCGCCAATGCTGACAGTCAAACTCTGCAACGCGCAAAGATGACAAACCCCTTTGGCTATATTATCAAGCCCTTTCGCGAGCGAGAACTTCATGCCATGGTTGAAATTTCGCTGTATCGCCATGCGCAGGAAAAACAAGCCAAATTACGTCAGAATATGTTTATGCAAACCCTCGACAATACACCTGATGCGATCTTGGTCTTAAACGAACTGAATGAACTTCAGTTTATGAATCCCTCCGCAGAGGCACTCTTAGAGACCACCCTGCTCAATGAGCAGGGAAAAACATTGCAGGAAATTGCACGATTTTATGATCCTGAGAGCCAAAACCCTGTTGATTCTTTCGAAAATATCCGAAAACTAACCCCCTTGATTTTAATGTTAAGAAATCAAAAAAGGTGCAAGGTAAAACTTTTTACAGCCGCCTTACACGATACACAAGGCAAGTTTCAAGGACGCGTGCTCAATTTATACCAACAGGCACAAGCAGAAGCCATCACACCTCCGCAACAGCTCCACCCTGCGCACGATGTCACCACCATTTGTGCTTCATGCAAACAGATTCGTATGCCCAGTGGAGAATTTTCAAATTTTGAAACCTATTTTCGGCAATACTTCCAGGTAAAATTCAGCCACGGCATTTGCCCCCATTGCTTTGAGCAATTGTATCCCAACTATTTAGAAACGCTCAAAGACTGAACCCGAGCTTAATATTCCTGTAAGCGATCCAGATCGGCCAAGGCCCGCTTCAGGCGTTTTAAATCCCGAGGAAGTGCAAGCGGAGCAGAGAGAACAGGTTGAGGCGGTTCAAACTCCTCAAGCACATAACGGAAATTGGCCTGGAGATCGGGCTCCCACGAGCGACTGCGCGGTCGCCGGGAGACAGGCTCAGGCTCTTCAGACTCTCGCTTGGCAAGCGCCAACGATAAAGCCACGCGCAAAGTTTCACGTGTATTTACGGGCAATGTTTGTCTGGATAAACTTTCACAAAGAACATCAACTTGAGCATACCCCATTCACACAGGCCTCTTTTCCCTCAAACCTTGCTGCCTTACACCCAAAAGCTCAAAGAACACAAAAAATAAAATATGAAGTGACAGCGAATATTCTTATTAAAACTTAAAACACTCAGGATCTCAAGCCCCATAAAAGCAAAAAAACAGCCAAAAGCTCCTGCCTAGAAGACAGGAGCTTTTGTTTGCAAAAATTCAGGAAGCGATTCTGAAATTACTGGTTGTTATAAGCAATTTCAACATCGGCGGGAGCAAATTTGCTGGCTTTTTCAAAGATCGCCTGCAAAGCTTCAGTCGGAGTGACGAAGGTATCTCCCTGGGCCAGTTTCAAGGCATCGCCAGCAGTGGAAACAAAGGCAGATCCCATCAGTTCGCCACCGAGGGAGATTTTGCCATCTTGGTTGACATCTTTGCCATTAATAATGCTGAAGACACCTGCAGCAGTGGCCTCTGTACCTTGATGCGGAATGGTGCGTTCAGCTTGAACGACAATCTCATCGCCGCGTTTTTTAACTTTAAAATCAAGAAATGCCTGCTGATCATCGGTACGGGGGGTCGTATCAGCAATGCGGGCAGGCAAAGATGCCGCAATATTGCGGGCATATTCACGAATAACATCTTCCTCTGTTTCTGTGCCTGCAAATTTCAATAAATCAGCTTTGGTAATTTTGGTATCATTGCCAGAAAGCTGCATAAACGCATCAAAGGGAAGATGCTGAGCTTCGTTGATATCAATACCATCACCCAGGATTTCACCCTTATCGAGTTTAAACTGTGCTGCTAGACGATCAATATCACGGGTTTGAGCGGCAGAAACGCGCTCCTGAATAATTTCGGGTTTAACACGAATTGAAAAGTTTCCCATGGGAACCATTTATCCTTCCTTTTTGCTATTTTGATTATCGTCGATCGCGGCCTCAAACTGAACTAAAAAAGTAAAATTAATTTCAAACATATATTAATTTGTGATTAATTTTTCGACTTTTCCAATGCCTTCTCAGCGGCTCGCTCGGCTTCTCGTGCCAATAATTCCGATACGGCCTGATAAACCTGAGCCACCTGAATATCCTGAAGACAGGTCAAGGCTTCACAGGTGGTCTGGCGCACAGCCCAGAGGCAAGGGCGACAGGAAGTTCCGGCATGAATCACGCGGATATTTTCAGCTTCAGGCGGCAAAAGCTTGGTCTCATCGGTTGGGCCAAAAATCGCCACCAACGGTACATTCAAGCCCACCCCCAAATGCATGGGAGCAGAATCCACACAGATCATCACCCCTGCTCTTTGAATAAAGCCTCCCAATTGATACATATCACGGGTTTGGCCATAAATCGAAAGTAAACGGGGGTCTTCAAGATGACTGGTCAGATAGGCCAGTTCTTCTGCATCGTCAGGCCCTCCTGCCAGAATCACGGTGCGTCCCTCCTGCAGGAGTTGGCGAATCAAGGCTTCCCATTTTTCAAGCGCCCAACTCTTAATCAATTGTTTTTGTTTGCTCAAAAGACTGACTCCGGGATGGATCAAAATATAGGGCTCTGTCACCCCCTTATTTTTCAGCCATTCATCCACCCAATGCCTGACACTGTGAGGAAGATAAATGCCCGGAACAGGGTTTTTATTGGGAAAACCCAAAGGATTGAGCAAATCATGGTACATGCGGGCCGCATATTGCTCTTTGTTCAGAGCCACAGGATGGGTCAGCAAAAATTGAAAGCGGGGGGTCGCATAGCCCACACGCACGGGCGCACCACTGAGAAACAAAAGACAGGCAACCAAAGGGGAGCCCCCACTTGAAATCAACAGATCAGGGGCCTCATTGCGTAAAATGCCCAGAAGCTCGAGCAGATCTCCGGGATGCCTGCGGTGCTTGATATCAAAGCAAAAGACTTCATCAATAAAGTAGTTTTGCTCCATGATACTTTTACAACGCGGCTCAACCACCACCGAAATACGAGCATCAGGGTAATGGCGGCGCAGGTCTTCAATCACCGGAAAAAATAAAATTTCATCGCCAATGCCACCAAAATTGATCAGCAGAATGCGGCGAAAACGATGATCCAGGAGGGCAAAATCCAATCCAGATTCCTTGCCGGATTCCATACTAAATTTCCCGCCGACCTTCCATGGCACGCGCCAGAGTCACTTCATCGACAAACTCTAAATCTCCACCCATGGGCAAGCCATAGGCAATCCGGCTCATGCGCAATTCAAGCGGGCGCAAAAGTTTCGAGAGATAGAGCGTTGTAGCTTCGCCTTCAACAGAAGGGCTCAAAGCAAAGATCACTTCTTCAATTCCACCGGGCTGATCCAGACGTGCCTGCAAACGCAGCACCAATTCTCTCACCTTCAGTTGCTCGGGGCCAATGCCATCCATGGGAGAAATCAGACCTTGCAGCACATGGTAGGCTCCACGGTATTCATGGGTTTTTTCCAGTGCTAAAACATCACGTGAATCCGCGACCACGCAAATAACTGCCTGGTTGCGATCTGCCTGAGAACACAATTCGCAAGGATCTTGAGCGCTGAGATTGCTGCAAATCGAGCAAAAATGAATCTGTGATTTTGCATCCAATAGTGCCTGGGACAATTCATCAACCTGAGACTGAGGTTGTTTCAAAATATGAAAAGCCAGTCTTTGAGCAGACTTGGGACCAATGCCCGGCAATTTTTGCAAGGCCCCCACCAGGCGACCCAGCGGGGGCGTAAGATAGGACATGGTTAAAAAATACTGTCCAGACCAGGGATCGGTAAGCCACCCGTAACGGCGCTCATCTGCTCAGAAGCTTTCTGATTGGCCAGCTCAACAGCATGATTAAAAGCAGTGACCAAAAGATCTTCCAACATTTCCAGATCATCGGGATCTACAGCTTCAGGTTTAATCCGTACGGATTTAACTTCATGCTTACCCGTCAAAGCAACCTTAACAGCGCCATTGCCAGCACTGCCTTCGATCACTTCTTCTGCGAGCTTTTCTTGAATTTCGAGCAAAGACTGCTGCATTTTTTGGGCTTGTTCCAGCATACTGGACATATTCATTTGATTACGTTTACCAAGGGGCTTCATCTCAAAAAACCTCTAATGCCTTTGAATTGATTGCAAATTTTGGATTCAGTATACCATCTGAAGGAGGGCCGCGAAGGCTTCTGATTTTATTAAATAGCTATTAAAGCTTGATTTGAAGTCTTCAGAACAGCTAGAATAGTTCTATAAGATACGAGTAGTTTTATGCGCAATGGGCAGAGGAGGAAACCATGAACCATTCGCTTTCCCGCCTGGCAGACTTTTTACGCCGTCTGTTTTTTCTGCCCCAACCTGTGCTGCAACCGATCGTCGTCAGAAGTAATCCTTACCCACCGGCGGCTTCTCCTTATTCCTCCCCCTGAAGGGGTCTAGCAATACAAAATGCGGATTGGTTTTTACGCTCCCTGCAATGAGTTTAACCGGCAGGCGGGCCCATTAATGGGCATTGCTTATATTGCCTCCTATTTGCAGGAAAAATTGGGTGTTGAGGATATTTTTCTTGAAGTCGATCCCGAACGGGTTCTGGAAAAAAAGCCTGATGTCATTGCCATTTCCGCCTTCTCAGAAAAATACAATCAGGTCATTCAAGCCGCCCATCAATTTCGCAAAGCGCAGCCTGAAACCCCCTTGGTTTTAGGGGGGCCCCATATTTCAGCCCTCCCCCATTCTCTCCACCCTTTGATCAATGTCGGCGTGATTGGTGAGGGCGAGAAGCCCATGTATAGTTTGATTAAAACCTTGCTTGAAGGCAAGTCATGGGAGACCGATCAGCTTCAAAACATTCAAAACCTGGTCTATTGGGGAGCTGAAAAAAAATTAGAACGCACCGTTTTTGAAGACCGGATCAAAGATCTCGATGAACTGCCCTTGCCCCGTCGCGATATTATGCGGGCCTGGTGGCCTGCACTTGAAAAAGAAGTGGTTTTTGACAGGGGCGTATATTCTTCCCGCGGTTGTTCTTTTCGTTGTCATTTCTGCATGTACAGCGAACGCGCCAATTTAATCCGCTATGTTTCAGTCGACAAAGTCATTGAAGACATTCTCGAAATTGTGCGCCATTACCCTGAACAAAAACATATTATTTTTTATGATGATCTCTTCGTGACCAAAAAATCGCGTCTGAAGGAACTGGCCGACGGCATTCGCGCAGAAAAGCTTCACCAACGCGTTTCTTTTGGTTGCATGGCCAAAACCAGTTTTTTTGATCGTGAGTTTGCCCTGATTCTGAAAGACATGAATATCCGCGTGATTTCTTGGGGTTTTGAAAGCGGAGCCGATCGGGTTTTGCACTACCTCAAGGATCGCCATTCCACGGTACGCAAACACCAACAGGCCGTGGATATTTGTAGCCGTGTCGGCATTTATTCGGGAGGTTATTTTATTGTCGGATCGTCACTCGAAACAGAAGAGGAACTGGCCAAGACCTATTGGTTTATTCGCAATAATCAGCCGCGCATGCCCTTGATCAGCGTGTTTCCCTTAATTCCTTTGCCTGGAACCACACTCTGGCAGGAGACTCAAAGCCGCGGCCTGATTGATGGCAGCTTTTCCAACTGGGATCACCTTGAATTTTTACATCTGGACCGCGAACACTATCTGCATCTCAATGAGAACTATTCACTGGATACGCTCAAAAACGCCTACGACCACAAATTTGCCCCCTTAATGGAGTGGACCACCCGCATTTTTTCACAGGTATTGGAATACGAAAAACTCCTAGAAACCTATTTTAAACAGGTTTTTCCAAATATCCAGCGCCTCTTTTCTGAAGGCAGTCAAGTGCTCGAAATTGGCAGGGGAGATCGCTGGCTGAGTTTTGAGCTTGAACAGCATTACCAAACAGCAACCCTGCATTGGAAAGAATATCCGACCTTGTCCCCGGAAACACCGTCTGAAGCGCTCGTATTGACGCATGTGCTCGAAAAATTTGGCTTCGACTCACCGCAATGGCAAGCCATTTCTGAATTTAAAGGCCCGATCTATCTACTGGTGGAAAACAGTGGCAATTTCTTAAACCTGCTCCATCTTCTGCAGGGGCAGTTTCCGAATGCTTTAGAAGAATTGGATCTTTACCAACAGAACTACCGCTATACCCTGAGCAGTTTGACCAAGGCCTTGAGCCAGCATGGTTTTCAAATTCGTCAGACTCAAAAATACCGCTTGCCTGAGCAAATTCCCAATCGCAAGGAACTGCAAAGCCTTCTGCAGAATATGTCCCAAGTGCTTCCCCTGCAAGCCTTTTTACAGGATATGGATGTTTTCTGCTATGGCTTGCTGATTCAGCGCCCATGAGCCCTCGCCCCCTGCGCATAGGCCTACTCTATGTGGATAATTTTCAACAGCCCCGCAGTCAGATGATTGGTTCATTGGGGCTGGGCTATCTTGCCGCCTGGCTCAAACAGGAAGAACCAGACTGTGAAGTGTTAATCGCCATTCGTACGGAAGAACTCATCAATTGGCAGCCTGATCTGATCGGCATTTCAGCCTATACCGAAACCCTGCCCCTGGCCCGCAGCTTTGCCAACGAATTAAAAATACTCCAAGTTCCCCTGATCTTGGGCGGCGCACATATTGCCTCCAATCCAGCTGATCTACCGCTTGAATTTGAGGCTGGTGTCGCCGGGGAAGGCGAAGAAGTCTTTTTAAAACTGGTACGCCTGGTGAAAGCAAAAAATTTTAGGCCTGAATCCTTAAAGGGGATCACGGGTGTCACCTTTCGAGAGCAGGGCAAAGTCATCAGCCAAGGGCGTTGCCCAGCGATTCAAAACCTCGATCAATTGGCCCACCCAGATCGCCAGTTAATGTTTGCCCCTATGCAAAAAATCTGGCCTGATTTCAAACCCATTCTGCATATTCATACTGCACGCGGTTGCCCCTATCGCTGCTCTTTTTGTTCTGCGCCCCTGGTGAACCCCCAATGGCGTTTTCACAGCCCCCAATGGGTGGTTGCAGAACTGGAAGCCATCGCACATCAATTTCCTGAAGCCACAGATATTACCCTCTCAGATGATCTGTTTACACTTAAAAAAAGTCGACTTGAAGAATTGGTAAGCGCCATTCGGGCTGCAGGCTTGCACAAACGCTTCTTTTTCTTTTGTTCTTCGCGTTCCAATACCCTGACCCCAGACATGTGTCGCCTGCTGCGGGATATGAATGTGCTGATGATCAGTTTTGGTTTTGAAGCCGCTTCAGATGCCCTGATCAAAGATTTAAAAGGGGTGGGAACCCGCCAGGCCGATTACGAAAGAGTCTTGGCACTGTGTGAAAACTTCGGAATTTATGCCCACGGAAATTTTATCATTGGCTCGCAAAACGAAACCCTTCACGATCTTCACAAAACCTATCATTTTGTAAGAGCACACCTTGATCGGCTGGCCTCTGTCTATTTCAGCCATATGACTCCTTTCCCCGGCACACGGGTCTGGGACGAAGCCCAAGCTGAAGGCCTGATTCCAGAAAACCTCGATTTCCGCGTGCTGAATCTGGAATACCAGCGGGGCCAAAGTGTCATGCTCAACCGGCATTACAGTGAAGAAAGTTATGAAATAGCCTATCGGGCCTTTAAGAAATTAGAAACCTTTTTAAATGACCGCTATTACAGAGAACAAAGTTTTTTAAGAGAGCTCACGGCCTTTGAGCGCTGGCAATGGCCAGAATACATCCTTTCCAGTTGTGAGCAAAAGGGTTGGAAAAAAGTAGGCATTCTGAGTGAAAGAGAAACGCATCTACCGCCAACCTCCCAGTTTGTTTACCTGCCCCGCGACCCCCAGCTCTGGCCAGAGGATCTGGATGCCCTTCTGCTTTACTACAGTCTCGAGCAGAAACGGGCTCCTGAAACCTGGCTTGAAAGCCTGCCGACAGATCTTCCCTTGATCTGCCTGTCTCAAAATATCGGCTTTTACTATAGCTGGGCCCTGCTTTTATTGGGCAAATGGGAAGAAGGCATTTATGGCACCCGTCAACGCAGAAACCTACGCTATTTTACCCGGCGCAGCCTGCAAGAACTTTTCGAAAACAAAGGGTATCAGCAAGCGGGGATCGTTCCACATGTATCCCAGCATGAACCCGATCCTTCCCTGCTAAAATTATTCTCCCTACTCGGGCAACCTGAAGATCTGCAGATTCACAGTTTTACCCATTTTTGGCTCCCACGGGAACTTGTATCCCCAGGAAAAATCAGTCAAAATGCAGAAGCAAAACCCCATCCCAAGGAGCCCCCCCATGTCCTTCCAATCTGAGAGTTTAACGGCATTTTTGCCTCAAATTCTAGAAGGACTGAGCGATTTGGTGATTATTTGCAATGCTGCCCAAGAAATTATCTTCTGGAACCAGGAAGCAGAGCTTTTCTATGGAATTAAACAGTCTGAGGCCATGGGGCGCAGAATTGATCAGCTCTATCCCTATACCTGTCTCAGTCACAGCGAAGAAGAAAAGCTCTACCTGGATCTCCAGCAAAATCGGCGCGGAGATGCCACCTACCGGATTGAGTTTCCAGATGGCAGCCTGCGCTATTTACAGACCACCACCTCACTTTGGCCGCCGGAAATGGATCAAATCCCCGATTTCATTGTGGTGGTTGCACGCGATATTACCGAAAAGTATATAAATTCCCAACGTCTCAAAGCCTTTGAGCAGATTTTACAACAAAACTGGGAAGCCGTTGTCTTCGCCGATATGACGGGTCATGTCATTTATGCCAACCCCGCAGCAGAGCAACTTTATGGCTATGACTCAGGAGAATTGATAGGGAAACATGTCGATATCTTCAATTCTCATTTAACCCTGCATACCCAGGAAATCATCGACAGTATCGTCAGCCAGGGGGGATGGTCTGGTACGCTGATTCAACGCCGCAAAGACAACTCTGTGTTTCACGCCCTACTGACAGTTTCTCTGATTCAGGGTACAGATGGTCACCCCATGGGATATGCCTCGAACAGCAAAGATATCAGTGTACAGAAACAGCTCTTGGAAGAACTTCAGATTTCAGAACACAAATTGAGCGCAGTCTATAACAGCACCACAGACAGCAATATCTTGCTTGATAAAGAACTTCGCGTCTTGGCGTTTAATGAAGTTGCCCAGCAAGGTCTTCAAGATTTTCTCAATGAAGAACTCAAAATTGGCTCTCCCTTTCACCCCGAGAGTTTACCCTGTGCAGCTCGGTTTCAAAGCAGTTTTCAAAGCGCTTTAAAAGGTGAAAAAGTCATTCTTGAAGTGGATTATCAGCTCAGTCCAGAGCAGACCCACTGGTTCCACGTAAGTTTTCACCCCATTTTCAATCAGGCCCACGAGGTCTGGGCAGTTTCGTTTAATTCCCGTGATATTAGCGAACTGAAAAGAGCACATTTTGAAGTACAGCAAAGCCGTCAAAATTTGCTTTCGATGATAGAAAACAGCGGTGACAGCATTGTCTTTATCAATCCAAAACTTGAAATTGTAACCCTGAACTCACGCTTCCGCGATAAGCTCGAAGAGCTTTCAGGGGTTTCCATCGATCAGGGCATGAGTATCAAAAAACTGATTCAGAGACATCCCCCCGAGATACAGAAGCTGTGGAACCAAGCGCTTGACCGGGCCCTGATGGGTCAAAACCAAATCGTAGAACGCAAAGAAATCCACAAGGGGCAGGATTTTTATTTTGAATTCATGTTCAACCCTGTGCTGAATGAACAGCATGAGGTTACAGGCTGCGTGATTATTATTCATGATATTACAGCCCGAAAACAGATCGAAGAAACCCTGCGCAGCTTGAATCAAGAACTGGAACAAAGAGTACAGGAACGCACTTCCGAATTACAAATTGCCAAAGAAGCAGCAGAAAAAGCCAATCAAGCCAAATCAGAATTTCTCGCCAATATCTCTCACGAAATCAGAACCCCCATGAATGCCGTGCTGGGCTTCTCGGATCTGCTCGATGAATTGATTGACGATCCCCGTTTAAAGCGCTATCTCAGAGCGATCAAATCCAGCGGTCGCAATCTTTTAACACTCATCAATGATATTCTTGACCTTTCAAAAATCGAAGCTGGCAAACTGGATATTAAACCTGAACCCGTTTTTATCCACAAAATACTGCAGGATACCGAACAGATCTTTCAACTCAAGCTTCAGGAAAAAGGGCTGCACTTTAAACTCGCCATTCAAGAGCATTTACCTGAACAAATGCTGCTCGATGAAATTCGCCTGAGACAGGTCCTCTTTAATCTCTTGGGAAATGCCGTCAAATTTACCCAATCAGGTTGGATCAGGCTCAAAGCAGAAGCCGCGCGAATGAACACAGAGAGCCTTGATTTAATTCTCAAAGTTGAAGATTCAGGGATCGGGATTGCCCCTGAATCCCTGCAAGGGGTTTTTGAAGCCTTTACCCAACAGGATGGGCAAGCAGCCAAACATTTTGGCGGAACAGGGTTGGGACTGACGATATCAAAACGCTTGGTGGAGATGATGGGGGGAACCATCTGGGTCGAAAGCGAACCCCATAAAGGCAGCAGTTTTACAATCAGGTTGCCCGATATTTCGATCGTTTCGGCTGAAGAACCAAAATCCAATTCAGAATTTCAGTTCAACCGCTGGAATTTTTCAGAAGGAAAAAAAATCCTGATTGTGGATGACCTTCCCAATAACCGTGAACTCTTACGCGAATATCTGACAGAACAGGCCTTTATCCTGCGCGAGGCCGAAGACTCAGAAAGTGCCTATCAAACAGCATTGAGCTTTCAACCCGATCTGATTCTGCTGGATATCTTTATGCCGCATAGCAATGGGTTTGATTTTATTTATCGTCTTCAGCAAACCCCCGAACTGGATTCTATTCCTGTGATTGCAGTCTCGGCCTCTTTACTTGCTCCCGAAGATATCGAGCGTTCAGGTTTTCGCGATTTTTTACACAAACCCATTTCCCGAGAAAGCCTCTTTCGCTGTCTGAGTAAATTTTTAGACTCCCTACCCGAATGGGTCAGTGAAGAACCTGAAAGTTTTTACCCCTCTAATTTTCAAACGGGAGCCAGTATTTTAAAAAAACAATTGCAGGAAATTCTGACAGACCGCTGGCTGACCGTTGTACAAAGTGGTTCTTTTGAAGATATCAAGGCCTTCGCAGAGGAATTGAATGAACTGGCTGAGCAGGCCTCTATTCTTCCTGTGGTAGATTATTCACGCCAATTATTAGATGCGGTAGCAGATTACCATATCGAAAAAATTAACCAAATTTTGGCGATTTTTCCTGAGCTGGCCCAGTCAAAACCAGAGGAGCCGCCCCCCAATGCCTGACTTCCGCCCCCGGGTACTCATCGTCGATGATATCGCTGCAAATATTCAATTGGTCGCTTCGATTCTTGAAAAAGAAGGCTACCATCTCAGCTTTGCCCAAAGGGGGGCCGATGCCCTGCAACTCTTGCAGCAACGTAAATTTGATCTGGTCTTATTGGACTTGCATATGCCCGGAATGGACGGTTTTGAGGTCTGTAAACAGCTCAAACAAAACCCACTCACGCGTGAGATTCCCGTCATTTTTCTCACGGCTGTCTCTGAAACTGAAAAACTGGTCATGGGCCTGCAGTTCGGAGCGGTCGATTATATCACCAAACCCTTTGAACCCATGGAACTTCAGGCCAGAGTCCGAACCCATCTTTCTCTGAAAGCCGCAAAAGACAAAATCATCTGGCAAAATCAAGAATTAGAACGCATGACCCGTGAAAAAAGCGAGTTAATGGGAATTGTCGCCCATGATCTCAAAAACCCGCTAACGGTGATTGTTTCAGGCATCGAATACCTGCGCATCAAAGAATTGGAATTGGCCAGCAACAGCTCACGCAGACTCAATAATATGCTGATCGCAGCCCAGAGGATGAACGCCCTGGTGGGTAATTTTCTCAGCCTTGAAAGCATGGAAACAGGAAAATTGCAGCTCAATTCAGAACGCCTGCAGGGCTCTGATTTACTCAAAGAACTGCTGGTACATTACCAGGAATGGGTAAGTTTGCGCGAAGTCAATGTCTACCTCGAAATCCAGGAGCGCCTGCATTTCGAAACCGATCTTCTGGCTTTACAGCAAATCCTTGAAAACCTATTTTCAAACGCCCTAAAATATACACCGGCTCATCAATCGGTTTGGCTGCGCCTGATCTCACAGCCCCAAACGCCCTATCCGATTCGGTTTGAAATTGAAGATCAGGGGCCGGGTATTTCAAAATCAGAACAGGAACAGCTCTTCAAGCCTTTCAGAAGATTGTCTTCTCCTTTGCCCAATGGTGAGCGTTCAACAGGATTGGGACTGTCAATTGTCAAAAGACTGACAGCACTTCTCGGGGGGAAAATCAGCTGCAGCAGTGAACTGGGCAAGGGCAGTTGCTTTGTCTTAGAACTGCCTGAAAAACTGGTCATCCCGTCTCTTTAATCGCCTGACATTCAAGCACACAGACGTAAAACAATCCACAGAAAAAAACCACTAAATCTCAACAGCTTCAGCTGCTTCAATGGATTTTTCTCCCCGACGCAGACGACAAGCCTTCATTTCTGGATCATGTTCAAAGATCAAAATGCCATTTTGGGCCAAAACATCTTCTAAGATCTGCTTTTTTTCTTCGATCGTTACCAGGGGGCGCAAATCATACCCCATCACATAGGGAATTGCAATATGGGCTGCCATGGGGATAATATCCGCCCCATAAATTGCAAACTGATTTTCGGCATAGATTTCAATCAACTGCTGCCCTGTTGTATGTCCTTGAGACAAACGGGCACGAACGCCAGGAAAAATATCACCTGCCCCCTCCAAAAAATGCAGTTGCCCAGCCGCTTGCAAAGGTACAAAATTCTCCTGTAAATAACTGGCCCTGTCTTTTTCAGAGGGTTGAAGTGCCCATTCCCAGTTTTCGCGTTGCACCCAATACTTGGCCTTGGGAAAAGCGGGTTTTAGATTTCCATCTTCTATACGGGTCGCTCCACCCGCATGATCAAAATGCAAATGGGTCAAAATCACATCGCTAATATCTTCAGGCTGTAAACCCACTTGCGCAAGCGAGTTCAATAAATGACTGTGTTCTAAATTAACCCCATAAATTTGTCTCTGTTTGGCACTCAGCTTATCGCCAATGCCTGTATCAATCAGAATCACCTGCTCTTGAGAGCGCAAAAGCACCACACGCATCGCCATTTCGATGCGGTTTTTTTCATCAGCAGGGTGTTTTTTTTCCCAAATGATTTTTGGAACCACCCCAAACATCGCTCCACCATCCAGCGCAAAACGTCCTGTTTCGAGCGTTACCACTTCGTATTCACCAATTTGCATACTCATCACCCTCCAAGAAGATTGTCTGCCCTTTAACCTAACAGAAGCCCTTGCAAAACACCAAGAGTATTCAGCGGAAGTCCTCCCTTTTGATGACATGTTGATGACATGTAAATTTTTATTTTTTTATCTTGAGAAAAATAAAACCAGTGACAGAGGGTCTGGATTTCAATGATATAATTCATCTCAGGTGGATGTCTCAAAGACAGCCCGCATGAAATTTCCCCCTCCCTCTTGTGCCTAGCCCACAACCGGTTCTGGAAGCATGCGAAAGGTCAGAAACCCTCCTGAATACGAAATAGAATGTGCTGATTATGCGTTTATCCCTGATTTTAACGTCTCTGGTTTTGCTGGTGCTTCAAGCAAGTGCCTTGAGTTCTCCCCTGAATTCTCACCCCCTCTCCCAATCAAAAAATCCGGGTAAGCACACCTACAAAACGGCAGTTTTACCCGTTTCGCCAGAACCATCGGCCACAGCCACCCATATCTTCCCCCAAAAAGAATTGCCCCATGACTGGCAAATTCCCGTTCAAGGCAAACTAACCAATCCCTTCGGCAATGGCTATTGGTATTACGGAATTTATCGAGGTGGACATACCGGCATTGATATCAAGGCCACATCGGGGGCTCCTGTTGTCTCTGCAAGCGAAGGCAAAGTGGTGATGATCCACCCCCATCAGGACAGACGCTATGGCTATTATGTGGTCATTCAACACGGCGATGGTTTTTATGCGCTCTATGGCCATCTTGCCAAAATTCAGGTCAAACAGAATCAAACGCTGAAAACAGGCGAAACCGTTGGGGCGGTTGGGCGCACGGGCGCAGCGGGCTATCCCCATCTTCACTTTGAAGTCATGGATCGGGTTCCAGTAAGAGACGGCGCCTGGGGCTATGCTTATATCTGCAGACAACCCCCCAAAGGCCAGGATTTGCTGCGTTTCAATTTTCTCAACCTGGCCGCTCGGGAAATGCAGAGCATTCGCCGTCAACGCCCTTCTGGATGCGGCGATATTCCACTCCGCAGTGGTCTGATTTACTATAACCCTGAGCTTTTTTTCAATCACTACGAGTTCAAACCTTGGCTGAGTGAGTTTCAACCTGAGAATGAAGAAATTGCCCGCTGGAAAATAAGACAAAACAAAACCCTGGTCCAAAAACGCAAAAATTTATGACCCCAATCTTTCTGTACCCAGCAGATTATTTCAAACCCCGTTTACCCGATGCTCAATTTCAAACAGAAGCCAAAGCCCTTGAGAATGCAGGTTTTCAAGTTCAGGTTTGGAATGGACAGGTGTTTTCGCCCAACACGCCGATCCGGGCCCTTTACAGGGGCTGGATGCTCAGTTTAAAAGATTATCAAAATCTTTACGCCCAGTGGGCAAAAGCAGGAGTTCTTCCGCTGACAAGCCCGGAACAGTATGGCCTCTGCCACTACCTGCCCAATTGGTATCCCCTGCTCTCAGAATGGACCCCCGAAACGGTAAGAATCAAAACCCCTGAAGAATTACCTGAAATCTTGGAGAGCTTAAATTGGGACAGCTATTTTTTAAAAGACGATGTGAAATCTTTAAATACTGGAAACGGCTCCCACGTAAAGACCTTGGCAGAAGCCCAAGAATGGGTGCGTGAAATGAAACAATTTAAAGGTCGGATCGAAGGGGGAATTTGTATCCGTCGCTGGGAATCCTGGTTGCCAGAAAGCGAAGTCCGCTGGTTTATCTGGAAAGGGAAGGCCTTCAGCCCTCAGTCCGAGACAGAAATTCCGCCGCCACTTGAAAAAGTCTTACAGGAGATCGCTGCTCCTTTTTTCAGTGTGGATCTAATTCAAAACAGTCTGGGTGAGTGGCGCATCGTGGAGTTGGGGGATGGCCAAGTTTCAGACTTGAAAAATTGGTCACCAGAACGCTTTGCCGATATTTTCAGAGAGCCGGATCTTGTCTGAAATAGTGAATTCTTCCTGTGCATGCCGCTTATGGGTGCTATACTGTTGATCAATTTCGCAGATACGAAGATGGAGTTTTCTCGTGCTCAAACGCTGCCTTCCCCTTATCGCCCTGATCTTTCCCTTACTGACTGGCTGCCCTTCTGGACAATCCGAGACTTCTAACTCAAGCCCCGAAAAAGCTGCAGTAAGAATTGGATTCATTCCCTCTGAAAATATGGAAGAAATTCAACGCAATTCTCAGCCCCTGATCGACATGATGAGCAAAAAAATCGGCAGAGAAGTACAGCCTTTTATTGCGACCGATTATACAGGCATTGTAGAGGCTTTTCGGGGAGGAAAACTCGATGCAGCCTTTCTCACCCCAGCCTCTTACGTTATGGCCAACAGTGAGGCCGGTGTCAAAGTCATTCTCAAAGCTCAGCGGGGTGACAAACCCTTTTACCATTCGATTATTTTTACCCGCCAGGATGCTGGGGTCAATCAATTGACGGATCTCAAAGGCAAAACCTTTGCCTTTGGCGACACCCTCTCCACTGCAGGTTATATTTACCCCTTAAAAATGCTCAAAGCACAGGGCATTAACCCGGCCACGGATTTTGACAATCTGATTTTTTCAGGGGGTCACGACGCCACCGTCCTGGCTGTCTTCAATAAAAAAGTAGTGGCTGGCGCGACCTATGCCAATGACCCCAAGGGAGATGACGCAGCCTGGAAACATCTGCTCAAACCTGAAGAAGCCAAGCAGCTCAAAATTTTGGCAGTCTCTGACGCCATCCCTTCAGATAATATCTGCATTAGCAAAGACATTGCCCCTGAATTGGCCAAACAGGTTCAGGATTTCTTTATTGAACTCAGCAAAGATCCTGAAGGTCAAAAACTGATTCAAAAGCTCTACCGCATCGACAGCTTTGTGCCTGCAACTGACGAAGATTACCAAGGGATCAGAAGCGCCTTTTCTGAAGCCGGAATCGAAGTGAAAAAAGAGCTTAGCGCTTCAGGCAAAGGAAAATAGACCATGCGTACGCCTTTACTCGAGCTGGTAAATCTGAAAAAATCCTACGCCGATGGGCGCCCGATTCTCAAGGGCTTGAGCATCCAAATTCAGGCCGGGCAGTTTGTCGGTTTAATTGGGCTCAGTGGCGCAGGAAAATCGACCTTGCTGCGCTGCATCAACCGTTTGGTTGAACCTTCTGAAGGAGAAATGCTCGTTCCCGGTGCTGTCTTTCTCAACAACAACGATCCAACCCGCCTGGATATCAGCAGCTTACGCGGCAAAGAACTGCGTGCCTGGCGCAGAAAAACAGGCATGATCTTCCAACAGTTTAATATTGTCAAACGTTTAACCGTGCTTGAAAATGTCTTGTCTGGGCGCCTGGGCTACCTCGATGCCATGCGTACCACCCTGAGAATCTTTAACCAGCAGGAAAAAGAAACCGCGCTGATCAATCTTGAACGTGTCGGCCTGCTCTCTCACGCCTATAAGCGTGCCGACGCCCTGAGTGGAGGAGAACAACAACGGGTTGCAATTGCACGCACCCTGATGCAAAATCCCAGTCTGATTCTGGCAGATGAGCCGGTTGCGAGCCTGGATCCTAAACTTGCAGAAACCGTACTGGATATTTTGAAACGCGTCAGCCAGGAAGACAATATCACGACGATTGTCAGCCTGCACACCCTTGAAATGACCCGACGTTATTCCGATCGCGTGATTGGTTTGGCTCAAGGAGAGGTCGCATTTGACGATCTTCCCGCAAATTTAAGCGACGAAGTTGTCGCCAATATTTACCAAAGATTTACCCGGCAGGCTACCAAATGAGTGATTTGCAGACCGAAACCCGTCAATGGAAAAATACAGCTGAGCTGCGTGAAAGTACACTTCAGCATGCCCCCAAACCACCGCATAAAGGTTCAAAGCGCTTGGTCATGCTTTTTTTAGCAGCGCTGCTTGTTCTTTGGGCTTTTGATGGGGCAAAATTCCGTTTTAACGAACTCTTTGAAGGCCTGCCCAAAATTATCGAAACCATTGGACGCATGCTGCCTCCTGACGGCACACGCATCGTAGACAAGAAATCCTATTCAGTACCTGAAGGGATGACAGTACCTCAACTCTTAACTCCCATGCCTTTATCCAAAGAACAGGCCAAGCTCAAACAGCGTTGGTGGAACAATACCTTTCCACAGACGATTGTAGGTGCAACCATTCAAACCATTCAAATGGCCTTGGTGGGGACTGTACTTGCTGTTATTTTTGCCTTTCCCTTGGCCTTTCTGGCGGCGATCAATACCACGCCTCACCCTGTGGTTTATAAATGCGTACGTTTTTTAATCAATCTCCTGCGCACCATTCCAGATCTGGCTCTGGGCTTAATTTTCGTTTCAGCAGTGGGCCTGGGACCTTTTGCGGGCACTTTGGCCCTGGCTTTTCATACCACCACAGTGCTCACGAAACTGCTCTCTGAATCGATTGAAAACATCGACAAGGGCGTGGTAGAAGCCATTCGCGCAACAGGCGCCTCCTATCCGCAAATTTTATCTTTTGCGGTGGTGCCACAAATGTTGCCTGATCTGATTTCATTTACGCTTTATCGTTTTGAAACCAATATCAGAGCAGCGGCTATTTTGGGTTTGATCGGTGCAGGAGGTATTGGCTATCTCTTAAATACCTCTTTCAGAACCTTTCAATACCAAGAAGCATCCTCGATTGTGGTTATTCTGATTGTTCTGGTCATGGGCGTTGACAATCTGAGTGCACGCTTGCGTAAACTCGTAATCTGAAACCTGATGACAATAAGTTCAGGCCTGCTGTATGGGTCTGAAAAAAGGTATGCTATAATTCGATGAACTGAAACTGGTTCGGGCAGACGATCAAATGGCCCGTCTCACTACATTGCGACACATATTCAGACAGAATTTTGAAAAAGGAGCATTGCAATGCGCAGAGGGGATATACCTCAACTGAATGACTACCACCAGTGGATGATTGGCGTCTGCCTGCTTGTCTTTCCTCTGATTAATCAAGAAGCGGTGGCCCAGACCGCCACTCAAACAACAACTGCAGTACAAACAACAACTCAACAGGCCGCTGCCGGCGGCCCCCCTGTAGCATTGATTGCCATAGGCGCTGTCGCTGTTATTTCGGTTGTGGCCGCACTTTTCTTGATGAAGGGCAAGTCTTCAGGACAGAAAAAATCACGTCCCACAACTTCGTCACGTCCGGGTTCTGCCCCCCCTTCTCCCTTAAAGAAGCCAGCCTCCCCCATCGCAGCAAAAAAACCGCTGACGCCTCCTCCCGTCTCGTCTACGCCTCCTGTGTCCTCTGCACCCCCAGTTTCATCGGCACCGCCGAGTCTGGCACCTCCAGCGGCTCCAGCAGCTCCTAGCCTGGCTCCCCCCCCTAAGCCAGCACCCGCTCCTGCGGCTGCTTCTTCTGTTTTTGACTCTTCAGCCTTAGACAATGCTTTGGACTCACTGCTTGAAGACAGTGATAAACCAACAGCTGCACCCGCCCCTGCTCCAGCGCCCGCTGGTGGTGGCCTTTTCGATGGCGGCCTCGACAACGCTCTGGATGACCTCTTTGGCGATTCAAGCCCAGCTCCGGCCCCTGCTCCTGCAGCAGCCCCTGTTGGCGGAGGTCTTTTCGATGGCGGCCTCGACAACGCTCTGGATGACCTCTTTGGCGATTCAAGCCCGGCTCCGGCCCCTGCCCCTGCAGCAGCCCCCGCTGGAGGAGGTCTCTTTGACAATGGCGGCCTTGACAATGCCTTAGATGACCTCTTTGGTGATTCCAGCCCAGCCCCTGCTCCCGCACCGGCTCCCGCTCCGGCCCCTGCTCCGGCCCCTGCTCCTGCAGCAGCCCCCTCAGGAGGAGGCCTTTTTGACAGTGGCGGCCTTGACAGTGCCCTGGATGACCTCTTTGGTGAAGAACCTGCCGCCCCTGCGCCGGCCCCCGCTCCCGCCCCTGCAGCAGCCCCTGCCGCTGCCGCTCCGGCCGCAGCTCCTGCTGGTGGAGGCCTCTTTGACGCCGGTGGTTTAGACAACGCTTTGGACGATCTCTTTGGCGATGCAGGCTCGGCCCCGGCCCCCGCTCCCGCCCCTGCAGCAGCCCCCAAAGCGGCCCCAGCCCCTGCTTCTGCCCCTTCCGGTGGAGGCATGTTTGACAGTGGCGGTCTCGACAGTGCCTTGGATGACCTGTTCAGCGATGCAGGCCCATCACCTGCAGCAGCCCCCAAAGCGGCCCCAGCCCCTGCTTCCGCCCCTTCCGGTGGAGGCATGTTTGACAGTGGCGGTCTCGACAATGCCTTGGATAATCTCTTTGGCGATTCAAGCCCTGCCCCGGCCGCTGCGCCAACCAGCAGTGGTTTGGATCTGAATGATCTGAATTTTGATGATCTGGCCTCGGCTCCTGCCGCAGCAGCTCCCGAACCTCCTGCACAGCCAGCCACCTTCAGCGCAGACAGCATTGGCTCCGATTTTCTTTCGTCTTTTAAACTGGATGATTCAAAATCTTCAATTGATGTCAACCAAAAACCGCCTTCTACGCAACCCAAAAAAGAAGGACTGGCGCCCATGGGCAAAATGCTCGTGGATCAAAGCACCTTGGAAGATATCATTCGCAGAGCTGAAAAATTAGGCTCCAAAGGCCTGACCACGACCCAGGTCATTTTGGCCGCTCAAGGCCAAACCTTTGACGAACTCTTGAAAGAAGTCAATGAAGTGCCTGGTGTTGTCGGCACCCTGATTGTCGGCAATGATGGCCTGGTGATTGCCAATACCATGCCCACTGAAATCGACAAGGAAATTGTAGGTGCCTTAACCTCCTCAATTTACTTGAATATTGATGTTCAGGTAAAACAAATGAAACGTGGCGGTATTCGCCGGATGGTGATCGAAACGGATATTGGATATACCGTGCTTTCTTCACTTGAAATGGGAACCTTGGTTGCCTTCAGCCAAAATACCCCTGAGTTCAGTATGAACAAACTGATAGCTGCAGTAATTGCCATGAGCGGGAGACAATAAAAACCATGTCTAACTACCAAAATGAAATTTCAACCATGCAACAACTGCCTGGCGTGACATCTGTCGGAATTGTCAGCGGTGCAGGACAATTGGTGACCAGCAATCCACCCATGGAAGCAGAAGTAGGCAATGTTGCCATGTCAATGTTTGCCAATCTGGGTGTTCAGATCAAACGTATGCAGAGAGGAACACTCAAACGCATTCTGCTTGAAACGGAACAAGGCATTACCTTATTATCAGGATTAGCAGATGGGAGTCTGATGGTTGTTTTTGTAAACAGCACAGATGGCTTCAATCTTTCAAAACTGATGGAAACAGCGGCCAGCCTCTAGGGGTGTTCGCTTGTCACGCGTTGTTCAGCTAAAAGCCGATATAATTAAAAATATACCGGTACTATTAATAATTGCAGAGGGTGTAGATCAACAGGCATGGCTCTAGTACGCAAGCGACTCGGAGAAATTCTGCTCGAAGCTGGCATGATCAGCGAGGATCAGCTTGAAGAAGCGCTGGTTCAACAGAAAAACACCAGCAAATCCCTGGGGCAAATTCTGATTGAACAGAATTATGTCACTGAAAGCAATATCAAAGACGCACTCGAGTTGCAATTTGGCATCAGCTATGTCAATGTCAAAACGATCAAACTGACATCAGACCTCTTAACGATGATTCCTGAAAATCTGATTCGACAACGTCAGATTATCCCGATTAATTTCGTCAACAATAACCTGACGATTGCCATGGTCAATCCACAGGATTTGCCAGCCATTGACGATGTGCGCATGTCTGTCAGTAAAAAAATTGGCAAAAGTATCTCTGTACGCGCAGTGGTCATCACAGAAGATGATTTTTACGCATTTTTGAATGACCAATTGGATGCAGCCAAACCCGCCGCAACCACGGAGGTCAAAAAAGGACCCGTCGGGATTGCGCTCGACAAAGACCATGACACCGATGAAATTGTCGGTGAAATGGAAGTTTCTGAAGTCGATGATGATGAAGAGTTTGACGAGTCAGACGCCGATGCCGCCCCAATTGTACGTTTGGCAAACGCCATTCTGGCCAATGCCTTAAAAAAGAAAGCCAGTGATATTCATATTGAACCCCAGGAACATGAACTGCGCCTGCGTTACCGTATTGACGGGGTCTTGCACTCAGAACCTCACCTGCCCAAACGCATCGCCAATGCCTTGGCTTCTCGCTTCAAGATTATTACCAACCTGAATATTGCCGAAAAACGTCTACCCCAGGATGGTCGTCTGAGACGCCGTATTGGCGGGCGCAATATTGACTTTCGCGTTTCCACCCTGCCTTCCAAACACGGTGAAAAGATCGTTATGCGTATTCTGGACAACTCCAATACTTCATTGGGCCTTGAAAAGCTGATGATTTATCCCGAATTGCTAAAAGCCATTCGCGAATTCGTACAACGCCCCTACGGCATTATCTTCGTAACAGGCCCCACAGGCTCCGGAAAAACCACCTCGCTCTATTCCATCCTGGCAGAGCGCAATACCCCAGATGTCAATATCTCAACCGCAGAAGACCCGATTGAATATGATTTGGCGGGTATTACCCAATCACAGGCCCAGCCTGAAATTGGCTTAACTTTCGCACGCATCTTGAAGGCCTTCTTGCGTCAAGATCCGGATATCATGCTGATCGGGGAGACCCGTGACAAAGAACTCGCACATATTGCAATTGAATCTGCGCTGACAGGTCACTTGGTGTTTACCAGTCTGCACACCAACGATGCTCCAGGGGCGATTACCCGTCTCCAGGAAATGGGGATCGATGGTTTCCTGATTTCTTCTTCCACGATCTGTGTACTGGCTCAACGTCTGGTGCGCCGTATGTGCCCAGAATGCCGTGTTTTATATGAGCCAGACGAAGCCTTGCTCTATTATGTAGGTTACCCCTTCTGGAAACCCGGTGAAAAAATTCAGGTTTACAAGCACAATGAAGAAGGCTGCGAAAAATGCAGTGGCGGCTACAAAGGCCGTATGGGTGTTTATGAGCTGATGGCCATCAATGATGATCTGCGCGAAGCCATCAACAAAGACGCAGTTAAATCGATTATCCGCCAGGCCGCTAAACGCAGTGGCATGGTGCCGCTCAAAGAATATTCCCTAATGCTGGTACGCGACGGTTTTACAGACTTTGACGAGGTTTTACGCGTCACCATGACCGATGAAGGCTCTGAAGATGGGGACATTGAAATGGGATTCTTCCCCCCTCCCGAAGTGCCTGAACCCCGAGAATTGATTCGGCTGATCCCTCCCCGCAAGCCAGACTACCGAGCACAAGCAAAACAACAGGCTGCTGCTTCAAAACAAGCAAGTTCGCCTTCCCCCAGTGGTTCTTCACTGGAAACATCATCACCGCAGCACAGTGCCCCTGCTGTTTCAGATGGCAGTGGCTCAGAAGCGATTGCCATTGCACCCCCTTCTGACAAGAAAAAAGGCCCCCCACAGCCTAAAATCAGAGGGGCCTTGCCTGCTGCAGGTCAATCAACCGCTTCGGCCTCTGATCGTTGTCCCTCTTGTCTGGCGACGGTCGAAGAAGAATGGGATACTTGCCCATACTGCTTTACAACACTTAAACAAAAAGCTTAATATCAGGTTGAGAAGAGGAGTATCTGCTCTATGTCCCAGATCTTCATGGAAGAATTGCTTCAGATGGTTTTCGATAAGGATGGCAGCGACCTGCATATTGCGGCAGGCGTTCCCCCCATGATTCGCGTCAATGGCAAACTTACACCGACAGACTTTGAGCCTCTCACTCCAGAAGACACACAAAAACTGATCTTTAATATTCTCACCAATGAACAGCGCAAAACCCTCGAGCAAACCTGGGAGCTTGACTGTTCTTACGGGGTGGTGGGTCTGGGACGTTTTCGTGTCAATGTCTACAAAGACAAAGGTGCCTATGCGGCTGCCCTGCGTACGATTTCCTCCAAAATTCCCCGTTTTGATGAGCTGGGTCTGCCTCCTGTCGTCAAAGAGCTTACCAAAAAACCCAGAGGTCTGGTCTTGGTAACAGGGCCTACCGGGAGCGGAAAATCCACCACCCTGGCATCCATGATTGATTTAATCAATACAGAAAGAGCAGAACATATTCTCACGATTGAAGATCCGATTGAATATGTACACGTTTCCAAAAAAAGCTTGGTTAATTCCCGCGAATTGGGAGAAGATACCCGTTCCTTTGACAATGCCCTGCGCGCAGCTCTGCGTGAAGATCCAGACGTTATTCTGGTCGGCGAAATGCGTGACCTTGAAACCATCCGTCTGGCACTCACCGCAGCGGAAACAGGTCACTTGGTCTTTGGCACCCTTCACACCAGCTCTGCCAGTCAGACCATTGATCGTGTGGTAGACGTTTTTCCGCCCCACCAGCAAACCCAAATTCGTATCCAACTTTCCAACAGTCTTGTCGCTGTACTTTCTCAAACCCTATTGCCCCGTGCCACCGTGGGAGATTTTGCCCCGCGCGGCAAAGGCCGTGTCATGGCCATGGAAATCATGACCGTGACACCTGCTATTGCCAACCTGATCCGGGAAGGTAAAACTCCCCAAATCTATTCAGCCATTCAAACCGGTGGCAAATACGGCATGGCTACCCTGGAAATGGTACTGCGTGATTTGTGTATTTCACGCCAAATCACCTTTGAAGACGCGATCCAAAAGACAAGTCGACCGGATGATTTCCAACGTTTGATGAATGAAAGTGGCGGCGCAGCTGGCGGACGTCGTTAACTGTAAGAGGAGAAAAGAATGGCAACTTTCGCATGTACCGTAAGAGATGCCCGTGGACAACAGGTATCTAAAACCATAGAGGCCCCTAATCTGGCACAGGCCCGTGCAAAGTTGCGTGAACAGGGTCTTTTCCCACTGGATATTACCGAGAAACAAAGTGGTGGCGGGGGCTTAGGCGCTGCCATCAATAGCCGTCTGATGAAAATGCAGAAGGTCAAACTGAAAGAGATGGTGGTTTTTACCCGTCAGTTTGCCACCATGATCAATTCAGGTGTAGCGCTTTTAAGAGCCTTGAATATCATGGCAGAACAAGCCCAAAGCCCTGTTTTCAAGCGTATCCTCAGTGAGGTGCGTGATGGCGTTGAAGAAGGACGCTCGCTGTCTGAATGTCTGGCCGATCATCCCAAAACGTTTAACAAGCTCTATTGCAGCATGGTTTCGGCAGGAGAAATGGGCGGGGTTCTCGATGAGGTGCTCAACCGTTTGGCACTCTTTATGGAAAGCAATGCCAAACTGATTGGGCAGTTAAAATCTGCCATGACCTACCCTTCGGTCGTCTGCTTTATCGCCACCTCGATCTTTATTTTCCTCTTGAGTTTCGTGATTCCAATCTTTAAGGAAATGTTTGACTCCATGGGGGTTCCCCTGCCAGCCTTTACCCAATTGCTACTGAATATGAGTGCTTTGGTTCGCGGCTATTGGTTTATTATCTTTCCGTCGATATTTGGTTCAGCCTGGGGGCTCTTCGCCTATGTCAAAACTCCCTTTGGCCGCTCACAATTTGACAATGTCATCCTGAAAGCTCCCATTTTTGGAGATATTGTTCGTAAAGTAGCCATTGCCCGTTTCACCCGCACACTGGGAACCCTCTTGCGCAGTGGCGTTCCCTTAATGAGCGCCCTTGAAATCACCCAAGATACGGCTGGAAATGTGCATATTGCCGCCGGGATCGCAAAGGTTCGTGAAGCTGTCAGTGAAGGTGAAGGCATGACCAAACCCCTGACACAAACCAAGCTCTTTCCCCCCATGGTCACCCAGATGATCTCCATTGGGGAAGAATCCGGAAACGTAGACACCATGCTCTCAAAGGTCGCTGACTTCTATGATGAAGAAGTAGAGCAAGCGGTTAAGGCCTTGACTTCTTTACTTGAGCCGCTTATGATGGTGCTAATTGGTGGCATGGTGGGTAGTATTATCATTGGGATGTATTTGCCCATGTTCAGTGTTATCAGTGCGATTCAATAATCGCTTCTGTTTCCTTACGGCAACAGAAACGCATTGAAAAAGGCAGGCTGGGAATGACCGCCCTCAAAGATCAAGAAAATACGCGTGAAGAAATTCTAATCCAGAATATGGATCTGGTGCATCGGATTGCGCGTAATTACAGTCAAATGGTGCAAAGTCATTATGAGGATCTGGTTCAAGTCGGTGCCATCGGCCTACTCAATGCAATTAAACGCTATGACCCCGAACGAAAAATCAATTTTCGCACCTATGCTGCCCATCTGATTGCAAGTGAAATCAAACACTACCTGCGTGACCAGTTGCCTGTGGTCAGACCTCCCCGCGAACTGCAAGAACTGCTTCCCAAAGTGCGCAATGCAGAGCTTCATCTCTTAAGCACATTGGGCCGGGAAGGCTCTCAGGAAGAAATCAGCGAACATTTGGGCATCAGTCAGGAAAAACTCGAAGAAGTTCGCCATCTCGAAAAAAACTTCTTTCCCATTTCTTTAGATCAGGATTACAAAGCCTTTCAAGAAGGCACCACTTCGATCTTGGATCAACTGGAAGATAGACGTTATAAAAGCTTTCAGCTGGCCCAGGAAGATCGGATTCTTTTACAAGATGCACTTAAAAAAGTGCGTTTTCAATCCCGCCAGATCCTCGAATTTGCCTTTTATCAGGATCTGACCCAAACCGAAATTGCTAAAAATCTAGGCATTTCACAAATGCAAGTTTCGCGCCGCTTGAAAAAAGCCCTGGGCGAACTATGGGATAGCCTCAATACCCGCATCACGCCCTGGTAAGTGTGCTCCAGCCCCATGAAATACGCCCAAGCTGAAATTGAAAGGCGTTGGCTGGTGGATACTTCTGCACTTCCCGATTTAAGCAGTTGTCGACACGCACTGATCACCGATTCTTATCTTCAGGCAACACGCCTGCGCCTGAGAAAAATTGAAAATCAGGCAGACGTTCAATTTAAACTTTGCAAAAAATATGGCAAAGCACATCCCTTGACTGAAGACATCACAAATATCTACCTAACACAGAGTGAATATGAACAGCTCTTAAAAAGCCTGCCGGGTGCGATTTTGCGCCGAAAAAGAATCTATTTTCCCTACCAAGGACACCATCTGGCGATTAATTTCCCAGAAAACCCCAAGGCTCCTGTGATTGCAGAATGTGAATTTCTGTCGGAAACAGAAGCCGAGGCATTTTTTCCCCCAACTTTCTGTCGGGAAGAGGTCAGTGACAAGCCAGAATTTGAGGCCTGGAATTTTGCCCAAACAGAAGAAGGGTTTGCGGCCTTTCTCTAAAAAGCAAGCCTAAGCCGTTCGTGAAAACTGCTGTTTGCCCTGCTGCTGTTTGAGATAGGCATCCCAAATCATACAGACATTGCGAATTAAAATCTGCCCACGTGGTAAAACCTGAACTCCAGAGGGGCTCATCGCCACCAATTGGTCATCCACCAGAGTTTCCATCTCGGCAATTTCAGCTGCGAAATAGGTTTTAAAATCAATTTCAAAGGCTTTCTCCAAACGCGCATAATCCAGGTAGCAATTGCAGATCAAATCTTCAATCACGGCTTTGCGCAAATGGTCATCGGCAGACAGCACCATGCCCCGCAAAGTGGGCAAATGCCCAGCTTTGAGACGCGCTTCGTAATCAGGCACCAGGCGTTCATTTTGAATAAAATGACCTTCAATTTCAGAAATCGAAGATACGCCAAAGCCATAGAGATCGGTGCCCGCCTGGGTGGTATAGCCCATAAAATTTCGGCGCAGGGTGTGTTCCTGCTGGGCCAGAGAAAGCTCGTCATCGGGCTTGGCAAAATGGTCCATGCCAATATAGCGATAGCCCTTTTGCAGAAAATCGTCAATTGCCAGTTCAAAGATATCGAGCTTGGTTTCAGACGATGGCAAGGTTTCTTCTTTGATCAGTTTTTGAGCCGGTTTCAGCCAGGGCACATGGGCATAGTGAAAGAGCGCCAGCCGATCAGGATCCAAGCTGGCGACCTGTTTCAAGGTTTCAGAAAAGGAAGCCACCGTTTGATAGGGCAGGCCATACATCAGGTCAATATTGACGGATAAAAAACCCAATTTACGGCTGTTGGCAATCAGCTCAGCAGTATCTTCAAAACGCTGTACCCGGTGAACGGCTTCCTGAACCTCAGGATTAAAATCCTGAACCCCCATGCTGATACGGTTAAAGCCAGACGCGCGCAAGGCCTGTAGGTGCTCAAGGGTCGTCACACGCGGATCGACTTCAATCGAAAGTTCGGCGTTTTCAGAAAAACGCATGCGTTTTTTGATCATCGCCACCACATCGACAATCTGTTCAGGACTGAGATAGGTCGGTGTGCCCCCGCCCCAATGCATTTGAGAAATTTCACGGCCTGAGGCCAGAAAAGGTGAAACCAATTCAAGCTCCCGCTCGACAGCTTCGAGATAGGGGCCAAGAACCGCCTTATTGCGAGAAATTTTTACATTGCAGCCACAATACCAGCACAAACTGGTACAAAAGGGCATGTGAAAATAAAGCGCCAGGGCACGGGTACTGTTCTCTGGATTATTGGCACGGTAAAGCGCTTCAGCCTGTTCTGGGCCAAAATCATCGCGCCAGACAGGCGCCGTCGGGTAAGAGGTATAACGGGGGCCTGGCTTGGCATATTTGGCGAGCAGATCGCGCGGAACGTGAAAATCTAAGGCCTCAGGCATAGGATTTCACAGTATCAACAAGACGTTTAACATTTTCAACCGGCGTTCCAGGCAGAATACCATGGCCTAAATTAAAGATATGCCCGGTCTTCCAGGCAAAGCCCCCAATCAAGGCGCGGGTCTGGGCTTCGACATCCTCAGCGGTTGAGAACAGACGAACAGGGTCAAGATTGCCTTGAAAAGCCACCTTCTCACCCACCCGCTCGGCCGCGTCATTCAGATCAACACGCCAGTCCAGGCTGAGTACGTCGGCACCACTTTCTGCAGTGGCCTCAAGAAAATGCCCTGAATTGCCCACATAGAGAATCAAGGGAACTTCAGGATGCAATTGTTTAAACCCTTGAATTACTTGTTGGGTGGCAGGCAGCGCATAGCGGCGGTAATCGGCCTGATTTAAAGTACCGGCCCAGGAATCAAAAATCTGCACCAGGCGCGCACCTGCTTTGACCTGATACGACAAATAGCTAATCAAGACCCCTGAAATATGCTCAAGCAGGCGCTGAAACAGTTCAGGAGCCTGGTACATCATGGTTTTAATTTCAATATAATTGCGACTGCCCCCGCCTTCGATCATATAGGCCGCAGTTGTCCAGGGGGCCCCTGTAAACCCCAGAACAGGAATTTTGGGCTCCACTTCACGTTTGAGCATGGCAATCGCTTGCCCCAAAGCAGGAGAAGCTTCGGAAGGGTCTGGCGTTTTCAAAGCCCGTAAATCTGCCTCATTGCGAATCGGATTGTGTATCACAGGGCCTTCGCCCTTGACATACTCTAAATCACAGCCCATATCGCGGGCAGGAATCAAGAGGTCGGAAAAAATAATCGCCCCATCTACACCCAATTGCTCAACCGGCTGCATAGAAACTTCAACCACACGCTCAGCCGTATCACAAAGGGTTAAAAAATCAACCTGCGCTCTGACCGCACGAAACTCGGGCATATAACGGCCCGCCTGACGCATCAGCCAAACGGGAGGGCGGGGTACGGACTGTTTGCGTGCCGCACGTAAAATTAAAAAATCGGGTTCTTCAGTCATAACTTTATCTCAATCCATAAAAACTGGGACTCTTACAAAGACTTCCAAAACGAGCCCAAAGGTATTGTAGCCCGGATTCCTCCCTGAAGGGTAGCAGAAGAAAGCGCTTGCTTCAGACCAGAAAATTACGACCTTCATCCATCAATTGTTGGCAAGTTGTAAAGGTTTTGGTGGTATAGATCTTGCTCACATCATAAATTTGGAGTGCTTTAAAGGCCGGTTTATCCGCTATTTTTTCAACATAGAGATGCAACATTTCAAGCTTGGGCGCTCCCTGATCAAACTCGATCAATTGCCGACCCACCTGCATCATCAATTCACCACTGGGTTTCTCTACGGCAATGCCCACAATTTTATCGTACATGGTGCGCAGATAGCGAAAACGATAAACCGACATTATTGACCTCCTTCTGCAGCGGGCTGCCCCTTCTCTTTTTCGAGCTGGGCGATCAAGGCTTCAATTTCCTGTTTCTCTTTTGCTTTCAACTGCTCGGCAGGCACAGCCTTTAAATAGGCCTGAAAAGAAGCAATTGCAGCCTCAGCTTTGCCCTGCTCTTTGAAAATCAAGCCTTTGACCTTATGTGCCAATGCACCTTTGGGGTTCAATTTTAAGGCGGCATCCAGCTGAAACAAAGCCTTGGCATAGTCTTTTTTCATACTGTAGATCAAAGCCAACGAAATATACGCAGGCTCAAATTCAGGATCGGTGGCCAAGGCCTGCAGATAGGCTTCCTGGGCTTTATCATAGGATTTTTGAGCAGCAAAAATCTGCCCTTGGTGAAAGAAATCCTCTGCTGAAGCGGCTCTCGCCGGAGAGAGCACAAAAGCATTCGCTAAGAAAACACAAATCAAAAGCAGTTTTTTCATGATTTACCTCAATCAATGATCCGTCATTAAGAACAGATCCGCGACAAAGCGCATTTCTTCGTTATCAATCGCCTCTGGATTGGCCACCTCAGACATAATAAACTGTGAGCCATTGGGATCTTTCTTACGGAACCAGCCCAAACTGCGCGACATTGAGCGAATCTTATGCTTGACCTCCTGTGGAATCGAGCAGGAGAGCATTTCGGCAGCCAACCGATCGCAGAAATCAAGTTCCGTGTGCATATAATGTGAAACCAAACCCACATAATGGCGGTAAGCGACTCTGAAATCCAGATGAAAATAATAATACATGGCATCAATTAAAAGGTTCAAATCCTCAGGGTGCTGACGCACCTGTTCAGCCATAAAATCGTAGGCTGCCCGCATGATGTCATCAAAGACATTTTCCATTTCCTGTTTAAAATAGCCACGCAGCGTGCGCTTCATAAACTCCATCATCTCGCCATCCGGTGAAATAAAACGGTAGCGCTGGCTTAAGTTTTCGAGCGTTCGACTGACATTCATCACGCCAGACAAATGCTGAAAAAGTTCAGCTTGAAAATGATTCATCAGGGCCAAAGCTGCCAACATATTCTGATCAGTCTGGGGCAGTTCATCCATCATGATATAGGCGATATATTTGTTGATCTTTTCGCCATAATCATCTCCTGGCCATTCCAGAAAACGCAAAGCGGCAGAGGGGGGCACACTGTTTGCAGGGGTAAGCCCTTGCTGTAGCGCAAAGAGACGGGATTGCCCTGAAGGCCCAGACGGTGCTGCCGGTGCCTGTTGATTGATCACATGCTGCAATGCTGCGGCAATCATGGTCACGCAGAGCGGATTGCCACCGGCCAAGCGGTGCGCCGAAACCACAATTTTAGGATCGCTAATCTGATTCTGAAAGGCCAGAAAATGCCCGGTTTCAAAAACAGAAAAGGGTTGAAGACCCACACAATTGGCAACATTGCCAAATTCCTGCTGATAGGTGGTATGCAGATCGGTTTCACCGGCAATCACCAGGATCAGTTCTTTTTGAAAGGCCTTCAGAAATACCTGGCGAAACCATTCTTCGGAACGCTCAAAGGTTTCAAAATTATCCAAAAAAAACACCACCCGAAAATGGCCTGCCATTTGATCCACCGCATGGGCAAAACGCTTGACCAGTTCCCCTTTGCTGTTGAGAGGAGGGGGGGCTGGCGTTGTCCGTTGGGCAGCTTCCATGGCCTGCATATTGCGGTTGACGCTGCGGGCAATATCTTTCACGTTTTGTTTGCCTGAAGGGCTCTTCTTGACTTCAATACTTGAAATCGAACCATAGGCAGCTTTCACAGGATTGGTGCGGTTTACAGGTGAAGCCGAAGCTTGGGTGGCAGGATCTACAACTGCTGGAAGGTTGCCAGCGGGAGCAGCCGCAGGGTCTTTGACCAAATTGGCCCAATAATCAAAAACCGGCTGAAAAAGGGGCGCCAATTGCTCTTCCATACTCACCAAAGCGCGGGTCAATTCAACCACAAAACTCTCTTCTGCCGTGGCCTCAGACTGGGCTATTTTTGAGCAGTCAAACCAGACACTGAGCGGCTGAAAACCCAGCTCACCACGTTCACAATCATCAAAAATGGTTCTCAACAAAGTGGTTTTACCGGAACCTACACGGCCATAAAAATAGAAAATATTTGCGTAATCTCTGACTTTTAAGCCAGAACTGATGCGGTTTTCCATTTGCCGAATGGCATATTTTACAGCTGAGATCTCGGTTCTACGCCCGATCAATCCAGGGTATAGCTTGTAGATCCCTGCTTTTTTGCGCTCAATAAAACTCACAGTGCTGTTCCTGTTTTTATTCTTTGGTGTGTGCCTATTTTAACACGAACAGAAGAGATCCTCATGCCGCTGTCAGACGTAAATCAAGGCTTATTTTTAGCTTTTGGCACAATCTGTTAGAATTTGAACAAGACTTTTCCTGGAAAATATTCAGTGAACACCAAAATTTGCGTTCAAAGCATTATGAATCCCGGTCTTTCGTGCCTGCCAGAAGACCTTTCTGTTTCTGAGGTCGTCGCGGTCATGCACAGACAAAAAATAGGCGCGATTCTTCTGGGCACCCCAGAAGAAATGAAAGGCATTTTTTCAGAGCGGGATTTGCTCAACAAAGTAGTCGGACCAGGTTTAAATATCTATACCACCTTGGTTTCTGAGGTTATGACCCGCTCTCTGCTCACACTGTCTGCAGATCAGGATATCAACGACGCCCTGAAACTCATGGAGAGTCGGAATATCCGGCACTTGCCCATTGTTGATCAAACAGGGCGTGGAATAGGCATGCTCGGCATGCGCGACTTAATGAAAACCATGGTCAGACACCTTGAACGGGAAAACGATTCCCTCAGTCAATTGGATCGTCTTAAGGATGAGTTTTTAGCCAATACTTCTCATGAATTGCGCACCCCCCTCAATGGGATTATCGGCATCGCCGAATCCATTTTAGATGGCGCCACAGGAGAACTCAATGCCCAACTGCGCTATAACCTCTCGTTAATTGTTTCCAGTGGTCGCCGTTTGGCCCACCTCGTCAATGATATTCTTGATTTTTCCAAACTCAAACACCGCAATCTGGTCTTAAATTTGCGTCCGGTGAGTCTGCGCTCTTTGACCGATGTGGTGATCACGATCTTGATGCACCTGACCCACAACAAACCGATCAATTTACACAATGGGATTCCTGACGAATTGATGGCCGTTCAGGCCGATGAAAACCGCCTGCAACAGATTCTCTACAATCTGATTGGCAACGCGATTAAATTTACAGAAATCGGCCTGATAGAAGTCATCGCTCGACAGAAAGTGGACGAAATCATCGTCTCCGTCTGCGATGCAGGTAAAGGGATCCCCAAAGAACAACAGGAACAGATCTTTGAATCCTTTGAACAGGGAGATGGCAGCAGCGAACGCGAAGCCGGAGGAACAGGCATTGGGTTGGCGATTACCCGCCAATTGGTAGAACTACACGGCGGAAAAATCTGGGTGGAATCGGAACCCGGCCAAGGCTCTGTCTTCAGTTTCAGTTTGCCGATCTCCCATGAACGAGCTCTAGAATCTGTCGGTGCGGGCCAGGAAGATCTCTCGCAGTTCAATCTCTTTCACGATCAGGCCAGTCTGTTTAAAGAATCAGAAGATTCCCTCTCAGAAATCAGCAAAGGGGAAGGGTTCCGAATTCTGATTGTCGACGATGAGCCCATCAACGCCCAAGTCCTCGCCAATTTATTGTCTTTGGAACACTATCAGATTTTTCAGACCAATAATGGGGAAGAAGCTTTGCAGGCGCTGAACTCAGGTCAACATTTCGACCTCGTTCTGCTCGATATCATGATGCCCCGCATGTCAGGCTACGAAGTCTGCAAACAGATTCGCAAAAAATTCCCCCCCACCGAACTCCCCGTGGTCATGCTCACGGCCAAAAATCAGGTTTCGGATCTGGTAGAGGGATTTCAAATGGGAGCCAATGACTATTTGACCAAACCTTTCTCAAAAAATGAATTGCGGGCCCGGATCAAAACCCATATCGAACTGGCCAAAATCAATATGGCCTATAGCAGGTTTGTACCCCGCGAATTTTTAGGCTATTTGGGCCACGAAAGCATTGTTCAGGTGCGGCTCGGGGATCAGGTTCAAAAACAAATGACGGTCTTCTTTTCTGATATTCGTTCCTTTACCACTCTCTCAGAAACCATGACCCCCAAAGAAAATTTTGACTTTCTCAACTCCTATCTCCGGCGCGTCAGCCCTGTGATCCGTCAAAACCAGGGCTTTATCGACAAATATATCGGCGATGCGATCATGGCCCTTTTTCCAGAAAACCCAGCCAACGCACTGGAAGCAGCCCTGGAAATGCTCGATCTGATCGAAGCCTATAATCCCAGCCGCCTGGAAAGGGGATACGCGCCCATCGAAATTGGCTTTGGTCTGCATACGGGCAGCTTGATGCTGGGCACGATCGGAGAACAAGAGCGCATGGAGGGAACCGTGATCTCCGATGCTGTCAATCTGGCCTCACGCATGGAGGGCTTAACCAAAATCTACGCCGCCCCCATCATTATCAGCGAACAGGTACGCGAATCTCTGCCTGCCAACCATACCTACCCCATGCGCCCCCTCGGACAGGTCAAGGTCAAAGGCAAGAACCAATCTGTCAGGGTCTACGAAGTGATTGATCGACGCAAAAACGAAATTCAGGCCCTCAAACTGGAGACCATTGAAACCTTCAGCGCAGGCATTCAAGCTTACGAAAACCAAGCCTATTCTGAAGCTCAAAGCTATTTTTCTCAAGTTTATCGTAAAAATCAAGCAGATTTAGCTGCTTTGCTCTATCTAGAATATTGTCAAGGCATCGAAGAACAACCTGAAAGTCCTCACGCACATATCCAAGCCAGCAAAGCATAGCCCCAAAGGGGAAGCCCCCGGCTTTCACCGGGGGCTTCCTTTTACTCTACTACGCTATTGGGGGTCTTTACGCTATCGGGGACTCTCTTAACGGGCGGCAGGGAAATTGCCAATCATATCCAAAACAGTCAGCCACATGGGGCGATGTTGTACCCACATCTGCTCAACATCGGAATAGGAAGGACGGAAACTTTGACCGACCTCCATGCCCATGGAGAAGGCGTGGTGTTTGACATAGCCATAGTCATCTGTCGTGCCTGTGGTGGGATAGAGCAGTGAGAGGCTGGTGCCACCTGAATACCCAATCTTGGAGAAGGTCGCATTGTACATATTTTTGTACAGATTGACTTCAGGGATGGGCTTGTCGCTATAACCCAAAGGCCAGAAGAACATTTCACCATAGGCGTGAATATCTACAGAAGCTGTAATTTTCTTACGGGTATACATATTCTGAACAGCCTGGGTTTCAGGCTCAGAAGCAGCACGGGGACCACTGTAAGTTTCGGTATTGGGATTGGTCAAACCATATTTCCAGCTGGAGGGAACATTCAAGCCTTCATAATTCCAGTGAGAATCAAAGTTGCGGTTGATATCAATACCTGATCCATTCAGATTTTTACGCTGCCAGCTATTTCCTTGTTCGACACTGACACGGCCATCGACGTTCACCATGGGCAGAACCAACAGTTCACGGGTATCTACCAATTGAGTAACTTGGGGATCTTTGCCATATTTGCTCAGCAATTCATCTACCAGTTTCATGACGATTTCAACAGGGGCCAATTCGCGGGAGTGTACACCGGCAGTCAGCATCAGGGTAGGCTTGGGAGCGCGGTTCTGTTTGTTGGTGACTGAAATGGACCAGATATCATGCTGAGGGGCTTTGCCCTGGGTTTTCAGCCAGGTATCGCCGACATCTTCAATCGTAACCAGATTGGGGTATTGTGCAGCATAGGCTTTGAGTTTTTCGACCATCTGGGCATAGGTCATATACCCGCCAGGCAAACCACCCCGCACATCCATGCCGGGCTCACGTACCTGAAGAATTTGCAGTCCTTGGGCTTTGAGGGATTCAATTTCCTGTAGAGAAACACGGGCTTTGGCTACACGTTGCTTAGGCTTTGCACCAAACAGGTCAATACCAGCGGCGGCTGCATTGACGATCTGATTCTGATTCTGCCAGCGAATTTCGACGACTTGCTTGGGCAAATTGGCTTGAGGAGCAGCAAAGCGACCCAGTTGCGCCGGAGCACCGCTATTAAACTGACCCAAAGGCTGAAGGGTGCTGCTGCAAGATGCAAGCAACAAACCTGATAAAAGACCCAAACCGATTAGACTGCGTTTTTTCATAACTACCTCTGTATATTTTCAGTACACCAGTCACATTTTACAGCTTAAAGACATTCGCGGGAATATCTTGCTTGATTTCAAAACTTTTGAGTAAATATCTTAAAAAGGGTTCCTGGCTGGAACCGTCAAAGGCTTCCCAATAACGAATGGCATAGGTTTTGGGATCATATGCCATATGCTCGTAGGCAATCCGTGGGTCAAGGGCATTGGGAGAAGATGTGGTAATTTTTGCCACATAGGCTTCTTTCCCCTCAATCGTGGTCTTGCCAATCAACTCGGCAGAATAACTGGGGCCGGCCAAACGGGTCGCCATTCCGATAAAATCAGTTTGGCTGAGCGTAAAATGATTGACCGAAGCAATTTTTTCGTCTTTCTGCGCCAACTCAGTGGTCAAAAAACTCAGGGCGCCGGCAGGTCTGATTTTGACCTTATCAGAACCCACATTGTACAAAACTTTAACCCCTGCATTGCGGGGAGAGCTGGCCAAGACTTCAATCTTCACCAAATTTCCCTGCTTATAAAAATGAAGATGATTCTCAGTGGTTTTGCCACTGTCCAATCCCTTTTCATTTTGGTAAGCAATTGCGTCAATCGCAGGAGCACTGAGGATATAATCAGAAATTTCTTTAAGAATGTTCTCTGTCTTGGGAGTGCTTGCGGGAACAGTGGCTACCTGTTTCGAAGGCGAAGCTTCACTTTCAGAACCCAGGGTTTTGGAGGCTGTGGTCTGCACATCCTCAGGTAAAGCGGCCTCTGTTTCAGGGGCTCCTGTTCCTTCAAGCGCATCAATCCGGGCTTTAATATCATCAATCGTCTGCAGAACTTTTTTGACCTGAGCCGTATCGCTGGCACTCACCACGGGCAGAGGAGCGTTTGCATACCTGCGCACATAGCTTTGTTGCGCTGCTGTCAGGGGCAAAGTCTCCAAACTGGAGCTGCTGCGCCCACAACCCACAAGCAAAAGCAAGCTTAAACTACTCAGTTTTATCAAGGACAGACGGTTCATTCAAAAACCTCAGGAAACTGGATAACGTGTCTTAGGAAATTATAGATTAAGAAAAGATAATCTTGCGTTTAAAAATTGATTTAACCAATTTTTATTCTGATTTTATGACGCTGAGGCAGGGTCACTTCACGGCGCAGGGAGGGGCCATAGAGGGCATCGGCCTGGACTTTCTCGCAGGCGACCTTCACCTTTTCAAGCAATTCGTCCTGGCTGCTGCGCTCACCCAATTTGCGCAGGATGTCTAAACTTACCTGTTTGCCAGCAGCACTGACCAAGGCAGGCTCAAGGTGCTCACGGGAGCGGTATTTGCCAGGAATAGAAATCAACTCACTGGCTTCAAGCAGGGCAGAGGCCTGAACTTTTGCCACAGGACGTGCTTTGCGAGGCTTGCGACGGCGGGCAGGATCAATTTCATCGGATGTGCTGCCGTGGCTAATGGCCTGGTGAAGCGAGGTAATTCGGGTTTCTTTGTGGGAAGTGACTTCTTCAAGACAATGGGGATCAATTAAACTGCGTGAGGAAATGCACTCAGCGGTACGGCCTAAACTGCCTGAAAAATTTTCACTGATCAGTTCAGCACTTTCAATTTCAGGCTGTTCTTCAACAAAGTCAAAGCTGAGCATACAAGGCTGTCCTGCAGGCATGGTCAAAGGACCGGTACGGCTGGTACGGGGTTTGCCAAACTGTTCAATCATTTGCAGAACGCGATTCATAGTGCCTCGAAGAGAAGTTCTTGATTATCATATAGTTAAGTTAGGTTAAAACTTGCTTAACTATGAAATAAATTTATCACAAACTTACTTAACTATGCAATTCATTGGGGAGAATAAGGTTTGCCGCTTCCCCTGTTGCCAGAGATGCAATTCCAGCCTATCCTGATCCTATCTCCCATGCATGAGGTCACGCGATGGACACCCCTACAGAGCAAGAATCTGACTCTCCAAACCTTTCAGCGGGTTTTTCACGTCTGGTGATTCTCTCGATTCTGGTGGCCGCCTTGGGCTATTTTGTAGATATTTACGATCTGCTGCTCTTTAGCATTGTGCGCGTCAAAAGTTTACAATCGCTCGGTTTAAGTGGCGATGCACTGCTCTCCAAAGGGGTGCTGCTGCTCAATATGCAAATGCTGGGTATGTTGCTGGGGGGCATCTTTTGGGGGATTATTGGCGATAAAAAAGGCCGTCTGTCGGTTTTATTTGGCTCAATTTTTATCTATTCGATCGCCAATATCCTCAATGGTCTGGTTCAAAATGTCGAACAATACGCGCTCTTGCGTTTTATTGCCGGCGTCGGCCTGGCAGGAGAACTGGGGGCTGGCATTACCCTGGTCAGCGAACTCATGCCCCGCCACAGCCGGGGCTACGGCACCACGATCGTAGCCTCAGTGGGCATTTTGGGTGCAGTGGTTGCCGCTTTCGTTGCCAATCTCTTTGATTGGCGTACCTCTTATTATATTGGCGGCGGCCTGGGGCTCTGTCTGCTCTTGCTCCGGGTTGGGCTGTTTGAGTCGGGCATGTTTTCAAAAGTCAAAGAAAACAAAATTTCGCGCGGCAATTTTCTCATGCTCTTTAACAACCTGCCCCGTGCCCTGAAATATTTAAACTGTATTTTGATTGGCCTGCCGATTTGGTATGTGGTGGGAATTTTGATTACCTTTTCGCCCGAATTTGGCAAAGCCTTTGGCATGGCAGAACTTCCTACTGCAGGCAATGCCGTGAAATATTGTTATATTGGCCTCTCCTTGGGAGATTTGGGCAGTGGCCTGCTCAGCCAAAGGTTGCGCAGCCGCAAAAAAGTAGTCTGGCTCTTTTTGGGGCTGACCGCCCTGGCCGTCGGTGCTTATTTTATCCTGGCGCCTCAATCTCTGGGAATATTTTATCTGGTCTGCGGTTTTCTGGGCTTTTCAGTCGGGTTTTGGGCCATATTTGTGACCATGGCCTCGGAAAACTTCGGCACAAATATCCGCGCGACCGTCACGACCACTGCCCCCAATTTTATTCGCGGCTCGGTGGTGCCCCTGACCCTGGCCTTTGAAGCCAGCAAAGGCAGCTTAGGTCTCAGTGGCAGCGCGCTAATGATCGGAGCTGTCACCCTGCTGATTTCAGCGATCGCTCTGTCTCGCCTGGAAGAAACCTATGGTCGTGATCTCGACTTTTTGGAAAACTGATGGCACGCATTCTGGTTGCCGGACACGGCTCACGCGGAGATATTCAACCCCTTTTGGCTTTGGCGGTGGGTCTGCAGGCAGCAGGCCATGAAATTGAGATGATTTCCCCCCCCGATTTCACGGCCTGGATTCAAGGCTATGGTATCCCAGTACATTCCCTGGGAGAATCCATGCAGGACTTGGTTGCAACCTACGGAGCCACCCTCATGAAAAACCCCGTAGAAGTCCTGCGCCATATGCTCAGTTTGATACATGCCAATTTAGCGCTTCAGCATGAAAAAACCCTGCCTTTGGCTGAAGGCTTTGATCTGATCGTTGCCTCTTCACTGCAACTTTCGGCTTTCACAGCCGCTGATTACTGGCAAATTCCCTACCGTTATCTGGTCTATTGCCCCAGCCTGATTCCCTCCAAAGACTATATGTCTCTGCTCTGGCCCTGGCCAGAACTGCACCCTTCCCTGCATGAGCGGGCTTGGCAGCTCGAAAAAATAGGTTGGCAGTGGGCACTGGGAGGCCTGATCAACCGTGAACGAAAAAAAATCGGCCTGCCTGCAGTTCAAGAGATTGTCGACTGCTTTCTTTCGCCCCACCCCTTGCTGGCTGCCTACCGCGAACTGGCGTCAGCCCCTCGGGATGTTACGCCCTTGACCCAAATACCCGCTTTGCATCTCAAAGCACAGGAAACCTGTTTGCCCCCTGAGGTTGAAGACTATTTGCAAGCCGGTTCAGCCCCGATTTATCTGGGCTTTGGCAGCATGAATGATGGCAAAGCCGAGGCCTCGACAGCAGCGATGATTAAACTGGCACGCAAACGCAAAGAGCGATTTATTCTTTCAAAGGGCTGGGGCGGTTTGGGCACCCAATCAGCCTTGCCTGAAAATATCTTTCTGATTGAAGCCTTGCCCCATGATTTGCTCTTTCCACGTCTGCGCGCAGTGATTCACCATGGCGGAGCAGGCACCACCTCAGCCGCTGCTCGGGCAGGTCTGCCGCAACAATTGGTGCCCCACCTGCTCGATCAGCATTACTGGGCCCATGCTGTTCATACGCGGGGGCTGGGCCCCCCGGCTCTGCCCAAACGCCTTTTTAAAGCCGAAGCGCTTGATAACGCCTTGCAAAGACTTCTGCGCGAAGACTATTACGCCAGAGCCCAAGCCCTGGGAAAAAAACTACGTCTCCAAAACGGGGTGGAACAAGCGGTTCAATTCCTTGAAGCCGAATTGGCAAGCACAAAATAAGCCCCTGCGCACAGGGGCTTAAAAGTTCAAAAGCAAAGCAGATCAGGCTTTGGGAACAAAGATCGAAACACTGCCATAGCGTCCATTGGCGTTGGTGGTGACATTCTGAATATGGTCACTGGCAGCCTTACCGCCACCCAGGGCAACTTCAATATGCCCATGTTTAAAACCTCCGCCCCGGCTGTGGGTGCTGGGGTCGGGGTTGGCCTCCCAGACAAAAATCGTACCGGGTGGGAAATTACGCAGTTTATTGGCAAATTGGGGATCGTTGGGGCTGAGTTTGACCTCATCAAACTTATCACTAAAGTTTCGGCGAAGCACATCATCAGCATCTTTGGCCGATTGCAGATAACCCCCACCGGGCGCACGCAGGCGAATTCCCATGCTGTCCAAGGTCGTGCGCACGCCGCCCATACAATAGCCAATCGAAGGAATCGCTCCCGTTTTGGGGTTGCGGAACGTTGAAGCGGTACGGCGGGCAGCAGCCGCAATATCCTGGCCCAGCTGACCTGAGGAGGTGGGCACAGGATCTGAAACGCCCGGCGTCGCAGGCTGAGAACCAGGCTCAGGAGGAGCATCATAGGTGCGTGATTGCCCTGGGATATAGGCATCCCCTGTTTCCTCATAAGAACGGCGAGCCGTTTGGGCATAAGTAGTGGCCTGAGGCGCTGCTGTTTTTAAGGATTCTAAGGCCTGATCAGGTGAACTGAGTAATTTAGAGAAGGCCTCCTGTAGGCCTGCATGGGTGCGGGGCCCATAATCGCCATCAATCCCGTTGGCACTGTTGGCGTGGCTGATATCCACGCCACTGGCAACCGCAAAGGTCTGGAGCTTGATAATATCATCGGTGCTGAGCGCGCCCTTCGCCGCATGGTCTAGCGCGGCCAACAAATCACGCCCAATTTCCGACTCCTGAAGTTTCTGGAGCAATTCGGGATTTTGAGTGAGAAGATCTTGGTATTGCTTGAGAAAATCACTCAGGCCTTTGTTGAGATCTCGGCGATCAATTTCAATAAACTCAACTTTGGGATCGGCCTTGAGCTGCGCTTTGAAATCTTCGTAGCTCACCCGCAAGGGCTGCGACAGAGGAGAGAGATCCACGGGATCAGCGGCAGGAGCGGTTGGACTGGCAGGAGCCGCAGCTCTGGGCATGGAGAAACCCGCTGAAGGATCAAAACCCGCTTCAGGAAAGGCTGTGCGCGTGGTGTTGGTATCGCCAGGCGGTGCAGCAACAGGCTCGGTGACAGGAGCCGGTTGTGCGGCAGCGCTTGCCGTTTCTTGCGGCTTGGCGGGTTGAGGACTTGTAACAACGGGCAAAGACCCGGTTTGACGATTGGGATTGACTGGAAATGAGGGCACAGGCAAAATCCTTTCTAACACTGCTCACTGACGACGTTTGATTAATATACCCTGAATTTGCAGGTTTTATGCAAAGGCTTTGTAAAAAACAGGTTATATTTTCAGAATACGCTGGATTCAAGCAGTTCAAAGGGATCCTGACGATAAACGCAGCCCATGAGGCCAGCGGCTGCCTGCTGCGCCAAACGCCAACGCAGGGCATTGGCCGGATGCTGAATCATGTCCTCAGCCTGTTCAGCGCGAAACCAACCCAATTCAGGGGTCTCTGCACTGGGTTGCAAGCTGCCAGAAAGCCATTCGGCTGAAAAAACGAAAATCAATTTGGGCGGCAGCGTTGAGATATTCTGAGTCCAGGCCAAAAGCTTCTGCGTTTTCACGATCAAACCCGACTCTTCAAGCACTTCCCGCTCCAGGCCCTGCGCAAGCGTTTCTCCTGGCTCAATCACGCCCCCCGGAAATTCCCACCCGCGAGCCGGGGTGCGTACCAGCAAAAAGCGCCCCTCATCCTTCTGGATGCAGGCGCAGGCACAGAGCAGATGGTGGACGTTCAATGGGCCTGAAGTGCGCCCAAGGTCTGCTGATACCCTGTAAACAGATTGGTCAGGGCAGGAAAGCGGGCCGAGAGACGTTGAAACTCCTGTGCCGTCAGATAACGGGCATAGGTGGGAATCAAAACCGTTGCCATATCCGGGCGGTTGCTAAAGATATCAATCATGGCATCGCAGAGATGATCAGGGTGGTTGCCCTGGGCAAAGGTATTCAGGTAAGGAATCGCATCTGAAGCACTGGCGAGTATCGGGCTCATAGGCTTTCTTCTTTCATCACGCTTGGTATTGTCTGGCGAAGAGAAATTTGGCGCAGACCAAAATCCTTCCGTTTTCAGCATAATGTGAAACACAACACATTTCTGTGAGCAAGCCAACATATTTTGCGTGATTCAGACCTAAAGTTTGGCGGTCAACTGAATCCGACGGCGTTTGTAATCCACATCAAGCACCTGCACGCGCAGGGTTTGTCCCACCTTGACCACTTCCTGGGGGTCGCGTACAAAGCGGTGCGAAAGCTGGGATACATGCACCAGACCGTCCTGATGCACCCCAATATCCACAAAGGCCCCAAAGGCCGTAATATTGGTAACCCGGCCTTCAAACAGCATTTCAGGTTTGACATCTTCGAGTTCCTGCACGTCTTCACGAAAAACCGGGGCTTCAAACTGCTCGCGGGGATCCCGGCCTGGTTTTTGCAATTCCAGCAGAATATCTTTGAGGGTATGCTCGCCCACATCGCCTGCCTGGTAATTTTTCAAAGACAGCTGCGGCAATAATTCAGGCCGCTTGGGCAATTCAGCCACGGCCACGCCCAAATCACGCGCCATGCGCTCCACCACAGCATAGTGCTCTGGATGAACGCCCGTATTGTCGAGCGGGTTCTGGGCTTCGCGAATGCGCAGAAAACCAGCGGCCTGTTCATAGGTTTTGGCACCCAAGCCTTTGACCTTGCGCAATTCCTGACGAGAAGCAAAGGCTCCCTTTTGATCACGGTGTGCCACAATTTCTTTGGCAAGTTTCGGCCCCAGCCCTGAAACCCGCTCCAGCAAAGGGGCTGAAGCAGAATTCAACTCAACCCCCACCTGGTTCACGCAGGATTCGACAATCTGATCGAGCTTGGCGGCCAAGGCCGTCTGGTTCACATCGTGCTGGTATTGCCCCACTCCCAAAGAGCGCGGTTCCACCTTGACCAGCTCTGCCAGCGGGTCTTGCAAACGGCGGCCAATGGAAATCGCCCCCCGGACGGTTAAATCCAAATCGGGGAATTCCTGGCGGGCAATCTCTGAAGCAGAATAGATCGAAGCGCCTGATTCGGAGATTCTGACAAACACAGGCTTTTGTCCCGCCTCTTTGAGCCAGGCACGCACGGCTTTTTCTGTTTCGCGGCTGCCGGTGCCATCGCCCAGGGCAATCGCTGCGGGCTGGTATTTATTAAACAGCTTGAAAAAAGCTTCTTTGGCCCGGTTTTCATTCTGCACAAGATAGATCACCGTGTCTTCGAGATACTGCCCAGTGGGGCTCAGGGCCACGCATTTGATGCCGGTACGCAGACCGGGGTCCAAGCCCAAGACAGGCCGGGTACCAAAGGGGGCACTCATGAGCAAATCGCGCAGATTGGCGGCAAAGATCTCAATCGCGGTCTGATCGGCCTGGAGCTTTAATTCTGACAGAATTTCGCTTTCGAGAGAGGGCAGCAACAGACGCTCCCAGGCGTCGTCCAGGGCCAGACGCACCTGATCGCCCCAGGCATTGGGCTGAATCTGCAACTGGCGGCGCAGGCGTTCCAGCAGGCGTTCGGCCTCCAATTCAATTTTCAGGCTGAGGACTTTTTCACCCTCGCCCCGGCGCAGGGCCAGATAGCGGTGCGAAGGGATTTTTTTAACGGGTTCTTTGAAATCAAAATAATCGCGGTATTTCGCCGCTTCTGGGCTGTCTTCTTTTTGCCCGCGCGCCAAACGGGACGTGATCACCCCAAAATTGCGCAGATTTTCACGGGCCTGCTCACGCAGACGGGCATCTTCAGAAATTTCTTCTGCCAGAATATCCCGCGCACCCAGCAAAGCCATTTCGGGATCGGTGATCTGCTCAGAAAGAAAGGCGCGGGCTTTTTCAGAGGGGGCCAGGCGCTCTCTTTGCAGGCGCATGATCAGCGCCAGGGGTTCCAAGCCCGCCTCACGGGCTTTCTGCGCTCGGGTTCGACGCCGGGGTTTAAAGGGCAGGTAGAGATCTTCAAGCTCAGTTTTATTGCGCACCGCCGCCAGGGTTTTGGCCAATTCGGGGGTCAGTTTGCCCTGTTCTTCAATCGATTTGAGAATGGCCTGTCGCCGCTCCTCTAATTCACGCCAGTATTTCAGGCGCTCTTCAATCTGGCGGATTTGCACCTCATCCAAAGCGCCTGTACGGTCTTTGCGGTAGCGGGCAATAAACGGCACGGTTGCGCCCTCATCCAAAAGGCTCACGGTGGTCTGCACCTGGGCCAGGCTCAGTTTAAGCTCCTGGCTGATTTCATCGAGGGGGTTGAAGGAAGTGGTCATAAGCGAAAGCCTTTGCTGTGAAAATGATTCGTCTGCTGTATTTTAACAGGTGCGCCCCTGAAGCAGCGCAAACGCCTTCGCTTGAAAAACAGGCAGCTCTCAAAACTCAGCCGCTCTGGGGCTGCTTGGGTTGGCTTGAAAGCGGAAAAGTATATCCCACCAGCAAAGCAGATATCTCTGCCCCCACCCGCAAAAAAATCCCCATGGGGGGCACCAGTGCAGGTCTGGCAATTTTGGGCGAGGTGATTTACAGCGCAGAAGGAGAATCGATGCAGTCAGAGCAGGTTTTGAACAATCCCTTTCACCCTGAACTGACCCTGCGCAACGATTTTATCAAACTGCCGCTGATGCAGAATCTCTTAACCGACAGCCATTTTGCCGAGCGCAACCGGCAGGGAAGACTCTTGGCTTTTCTGGCCCGAGCCCGCTCTAAACGGGGCCCAGTCAATTAAAGGGCATTGGCATTGACGAGCGCACCGCCCTGCTGGTCGAGGAAACAGAATCCGGTCAAGTGGTGGGGCAGGTGATTGGCAAGGGCAGTGTCTGGTTCTATCGCCCGCTGGCAGAATATCCTGAGGTGTTTCAGCCGCAGAAACCCCTGAGCTGGAGCCATGGGGGAAAAGCAATAGAGGTTTATCAGATGCCGGACCATCCCTTTGTTCCGCCTGATCCTACAGCGGCTTATTTAAACGAAGCGAATCTCTTTGATCTGAAGGCCTGGAAACCCTTACAGGGGCGTTTTGAGCAGCTGTTTTTTTCGGCTGAAGCAGGTATTTTGAAGCGCAGAAAGTAGGGGAAAAGTCTCGAAAAGGGTGGGCCACCCTCATTCAGCGCAGCGCAGGGGCTGAACAGCAGTGCATTTCTCACCTGCACCGAAAAGGAACGTCAAACTTTGGCTCTTAAGAGGCCATGTCAAACAAGGTTTGCCAGTTTTCTTCGAGAAAACGATCCTCTTTGCCTGTATAACCCAAGCTCTTGTAAAAAGCAATATAGTCTTCGACTTCCTGACGCAAAAGCCTTCCCTCATCGGCTTTGTGTGACATCATTTTATAAATCGCACCGTTTACCAACTCCAAATAAAGACCATCTAAATCTGTATAATCGCTATCGAAAAAATCATCGGCCAGCCAACATATCACTTTACACTCCCCCTGTTGATCCACCTGAGTAGTATCCAGAATATGCATAAAATCAGGTGCCTCATCATCAATCAGAATATACTGCTGAGGTAAGGGAAAGCTTGGATCCTCACGATAAGTCTGCGTGAGGGAAACTACGGGTTGATCTGAGATCGCTAATTCAGGCTCATAAAGCCTTAAACCTAAAAGATCGGCTTTGGAGTTAAGAGAAATATGTTCCAGAAAATAACGATAGGTTGGAGGAAAAACCACACCCAAATAGCGTTCCGCTGCCGCAATGACTCGAAGAGAACATTTCTGTTCACCTATGCCTAAATTTTTTCGTTCTAATTCATAGGCCTTGAGTAAACCTGCAATACTCATAAATTTTCCTTTAAATTAGTTTGTACAAGCTACAGCATTGTCTCCATAGTTAAGCTGATAACCTCGAGTTTTCCAGTATGCCTCTTTTAAATTGTCAAACTTATTTCGATTTATACGGCTTGGTCTTTCTGGGTGACTGACGCGTAAATGAATAGCTTTGGACATTTCTGCAATGGGGCCATCAGGATTTTGCTCAAAATGATGTAATTCGGTAACAATATTATCTCGTCCACTATTATCACATGGTGCATAGCCATCTAACATCCACTCCAAATTTGTCCGGGTGGGTGGAGGCAGCGTCCCCTTACGATTACAAGAAGAATTCAAACCACCAATCTGACTCTGATCTTGAAAAACACGCATTGGATTCTGTTGACCAGATACGCTGTGCCGAAACTCTTTGCATTGAGAACTTGAGTAAGAAATCGCAATATTGCCCGTTTTATCAAGCACATCAATACTCAATGGAAAATCTGAACGGGTACAGGTCTCAAAACATCCCGGTGGGCTGGGAATGGGTGTTGGAGTCGGAGAAGGCGTACCACCCCCATTTCCTCCGCCATTATTTCCACCACCAGTACCGCCGCCTGTGCCGGGATAATTCAGTGCAGCGCAGGGGCTGAACAACAATGCATTTCTCACTTGGGCAATATACGGCCAATAGGGCAGGAGCTGATTCATGATCAGATCCACTTTGCTGTTCATCTGCTGGGCCAAAGACAAGGCTTGAGGGCTATAGTTCAAAGCCTGAGAAAGCAATAGCTCTAGCGCCTTTTTCAGCGCCTCTTTCTGGGCAAATGCCAGCAAAGAGCTGCCATTGACGACGGCGGATCCCGCTGCTGTTCCCGCAGCGATGGCACCAGAAGCTACGGCATCTTTCCACACTTTCAATTGATTCAACAGCTTCTGAACATTGTCAATTTCCTTCAGCAGGGTCTGCCGCTGCTGAGGCAGATTGGCAGCCTATAATTCCAAAATTATTAGTATCGGACTCTAACAATGTTATTTAAACGGTGAAAGAGTTCTTGAACACAAAAAAATATTGTTCTGCCATCTCAGAAATGTCTATTTTGCTTTTGCCACTGACGCTCTTTTTTCACTAATTCATCAAACTCAGACCAGTCATAAACCATATCTATGGCCAGCTCTCCTGGAAGTGAAGGATTAGCATAATATTTGATATCTAAGTTTGGATGATATTGAAATAGTAATTGAATCAAAGATATATCAACGCTTCTTAAAAGACCTTGCTCATCATAGGATTGGTCTCTTTGTTCAATCGCCAACTCAATTGCATGGTGCAAAGCGGTCCAACCTTTAGAGCATTGAGCATTTATATCCGCACCATTCTCTAAAAGTAATTTGGTCATTTCATAATCACCCATTTCAATTGCCATTGTTAATAACGTCATATCTTCAGAGACTATTTTACTTAGCCGAGGAATAGAGTGAGAATTTTCAACAGCGTACTCTAAATCGTGACGACAAATGGCTTGAATAAATGAAAAAAAATCATTTTTATATTCCATTTCATCTTTCATTTACTTAATAACACTTTCCAGTTTTATCAAACCAATGCAAATTAATACTTGGAAATTTGCGCCTAAACTCTCCAGCTAAAGGCTTACAATGATTACAAGTTTCTTTATCTGCATATAATGTTACGTTGTTAATATTTGGATTGTGGTTATAATATTGATCAGCAATATATTCAACAGTTTTCCTTTCCGCATCTGTGTAATTATATGGATTTCCAGAGGAGTTTAGTATAGAATCTGTAAAATATCTCTCCCGGCCATCTTCTTCAGGTGTAGGCACAGTTCCTGTTCTAGATTTAGGACCAGAATGAGCAACTAAATCTTGAGTAAAATTATTGGTTTTCACATCTGTAATAGCAATAACCCTACCCAAACCAATATTACCATCAGGCCTAATACGAGCATTCTGAGCTCTTGAATCATAATCTTTGACCATCTTCTGCATATCCAATCCAATAGGGCATTGGCTTTCATATGGATTCGGTGTTGGTGTCGGAGAAGGCGTACCGCCCCCACCATTGCCGCCCCCGTTTCCTCCGCCATTATTTCCACCATTCCAATTGAGACAGTTGCCTTCCTTACAGGCATTCACAAGAGCAATAAGTTTCTGAGCCGCATAACTCAAATCGTTCACCACTCGTTTCTGCTCTTCATATTCAAGCTTGTCACGATAAGCTTTTGCTAACAAAGATTCTTTTTCTGCAATGTCTTTTTGCAAAGCCTGAATTTTCGTCTGTTCTTGATCAATTTTTTGCTGCGTATCCCGCTCATCATCTCTCACAGCATTGATCTTTTGGGTTAATTCCAATATCCGTGCCTGAGCAGCATCTTTCTCCTGCTTGCTCATGTTTTTGATATTATTTTGCAGTTGCACCTTTTCTTGCGAATAGCCTTGGCGCTCAGCAGCTAATGTCTGTAGGATTTGTTTAAAATTTTGAATCTGATTTTGAGCTTCTTGAACCTGATTTTGAAGAGCTTGTATTTCTATAGGATAATCTCGAATGTTATTGTCGATACCCTCAAGCATATCATCCAACAAACGATCGTAACCCGAAAGAGATACCTCAAGTTCTTCAGTGACTCCAATCTGGCGCATTCCCCCCGCTGCTTGAATACTAAAACTTTGCCCACTTTCTAAAATCGCCAGTTGCCCAGGTGTCAAATTTTTTCCTGTCAGTTTTGCTGTATCTAAAATGGCTTGTCTCAACTTTTGATTCATATCCTGAAGTTGGCTCCGATACTTTTCATCACAAGGCAGAGTGGCCTGTACAGGACAAGCTTGGAGCGGTGAAGAAGATGTATTGGGCGTAGGCGTGGGAACAGGAGTTGGGGTTGGATAGGTAGATGGAGTGGGTGTAGGTTGGGGAACCCCATCAAATAACACCAAAAAATCGATATCGATACTTCCCTGGGCTGAACCCACCTGATTGGGGGTAAATACACAGCGCTCATTGCCCTCGACATACTCAATCGAATAGTAGGAATAGGTCAGGGATCCACTAAAACTGGCGGTAAGATGCGCACTTTGACCGTTGGGGTTTAATACCAATTGGGCTTGAGAGACAGGAAGTACTTGATAACCTGTTCCCCCCCAAGCAGCCTGATTACAGCCCCCAGGCTGTGAAGGAGGATTCGACCAATAATAGTCAAGATCTCCATAACTTGTTTGACTGGAAGCTAAACTGAAATTAATACCATCGCTGCTGATCATTTCCATTTGCAGGGCTTCTCGTCGGGAATAACCAGAGCTTGTTCCTGTCGCTGTTGTGAGTTCTGCACTTGCCCCTACTTTAATGCGGGTAGCAATCGCTTGGCCTGAGCTGTTCGTGCTTCTTTCCAGTACATTCAGACCATAGCCAAAACCTGCATTGGGTGCTGCTTGAAGTGAGTCCAAGGTCAAGGTATCTCCCTGGGGAGCAAAACCTGGGGCAGACCAACTCATAACAGCACTCAGACTATTCACACAGCCCCCATTGCAGCCCGTATCTTGGGGCAAAGCCTGGATTTGAAACTCCGGCAGGCTCGAAGCATTCAAAGGATTGTTGCTATAGACATAAACCGTATCTTGGGGAACCAGCGAGCGTTTGGTATTTTGGATTGAAAAGCTGCCCTTGGGGGCCTGTGGGTTTAAAACCGGGGCTTGGGCCATACAAGAAAAAAGCATCAGACTGGCCAGAACACTGGCCGTAAAAGGTTTAATCGCTTTGGTTAAGTGCAAAACACGCCCAGAGGCGAGAGGCGAGAGGCGAGAGGCGAGAGGCGAGAACGATTGTATTGCATAGGTCAGACTCCATCAGAGATTCAAGTAGGAATGTCCAACAGTTTAGCAAAAAAATTTACAGATTCTGTCAACGCCTTTTTAGATTTTGTAGAATTTTCTTTAAACATTTGTCATATATAATCATGCAGATCAAAGTCTAAAAGCCGCAAACAAAATCAAGCTCTAACCCACCAGATTTTGTAATAATTAAAGTATTTACTCAAAATACTGTCTTAATTCTTTAGAATTTTTAACAAACACAAAACACCCGGTTCAAGAAGCTGAAGCCCCCACCCCAAAAGGCACCCCTTCGGCAGCCTCAAAATGCAGAGGCCGCGCCCGCCAAAAGAGCGCCAGCGCCAGCCCGGTAATCAAATGCCAGACCCCCCACCAGGCGGCAATCAGAGCCATGCCCCCCAGGCCATTGAAAAAATTAAAGACCAGAATCAGGCCAAAACCTGCATTCTGAATGCCCACCTCAAACGAAACCGCACGGGCATCAAAGAGCGTCAGTCTGAGCAAACGGGCGGTCCAATAGCCCATGGCCAGGGCCAGACCATTGGTAATTGCCACAATCCAGGCTGCAATGCCAATATATTGAATGAAATAATTAAAATTATTGCGCAAAGCCAAGCCAATAAAGACCAAGAGAAAAACCAGAGAAAAAATTTGAAAAGGGCGCAAGAGGCGTTGCGACCACTGGGGAAAACGCAGATTGACCCCCATGCCCAAAGCCAAAGGCAGAATCAGAATTAAAAACACGGTCTGAAAAATCTCGGGCGGGTTCATGGCAATCGATTGCAGCAAGGGAGCGGTTTGCGGATTGAGACGCCCCCAAAAAGCAAGATTAAAGGGGGTCATCAGAATCGAAGCCGCCGTCGAAACCGAAGACATGGTCACCGAAAGTGCTGCATTGCCCCGGCTGAAATGGGTTAAAAAATTTGAGAAGCTGCCCCCAGGGCAAGCCGCCACCAACAAAAGTCCCAAGGCAATACTCGGTTGCGGCCTGAGGAGCAGAATCAGGACAAAGGCCAAAGCAGGCAAAAGTAAAAACTGGCAGGTCAAGCCAATCAAAGGGGCGCGGGGAGAGCGCAGCACACGGCGAAAATCATCGGGGTGCATGTCCAGGGCCACCCCAAACATAATCACGGCAATGGCAATATTGAGAATATTCAAACTTTGGGCACTAAAATTGAGACGAACCAGGTCAATCTCCATCACGGACCTCACTGCAACAGGCTGAAACAAGCATAACACAGGATCTGAAAGGTTCTAAGACGCGTTGCAGGGGTGCCCGCAGCCCCCTTTGTGTGTATAATGGGGGGAAAAACAGGCAGCTTGAAACAATTCATACCATGACCGAAACGCTTCGTTTGGCAAGCCATCTGCAACCCTGGCAAGCCCGCATTGACCAAAGCTTAAAAGCCTGGCTGGAGGCCACGGTAGCTCCCCAACTTTGGGAGGCCATGGCCTACAGCGTGCTGAATGGCGGCAAACGCATTCGCCCGCTGCTGGTGCTGCTGAGCTGCGAAGCCTTGGGAGCAAACCCAGAGCCAGCCTTGCCTGTGGCCTGCTCCCTTGAGCTGATTCACAGCTATTCCCTGGTGCATGATGATTTGCCCGCACTCGACAACGACGATTGGCGGCGGGGCCGCCTCTCTAACCACAAACAGTTTGGCGAAGCCCTGGCCATTTTAAGCGGAGACGCCCTTTCAACCTATGCCTTTGAATTGCTCAGTGCTCCCAGCTCCCTCCCGGCAGAGATTCAATTGCAGGTGATCCGCGAGATCGCTTCAGCCTCTGGCCCCTCGGGCATGTGCGCGGGGCAGGTACTGGATATGTTCGCCGAGGTTTCAGAAAACAAGAAGCTTGAAACGATCACCCAGATTTACCGCCTCAAAACCGGGTGTTTGATTCGAGCCGCAGTACGCTGTGGGGCCCTGATCGCGCAGGCAAGCCCCGCCCAATTGGCAGCCCTGACAGAATACGCCGAAGCCCTGGGCTTGGCCTTTCAGATCCAGGACGATATCCTCGACCTGACAGGCAGCCTCGACAGTCTGGGCAAAACCCCGCAAAAGGACGTGGAGCAGGAAAAACATACCTGGCCCTGGGCCGTGGGGATCGATGAAGCCCAGAAAAAAGTCTCCCTGTGCCTGGACAAAGCATTGCAGGCCCTGGACCGGGAACCATTGGTAGAAACCCATTGGTTGAAAGCCATGGCCCATTATCTCGTGGAGCGGCAGGCATGAGCGAAATCTTAGGAGCTTCACTTTTCGCGATGCTCTTTGCACAATTTCTGAAACTCTTCACCTCCCTGCTTCAGAATCGCAAACTCAATCTGATGCGTTTTGTTGAATCAGGGGGCATGCCCAGCTCGCATACCGCATTTGTGGTCTGTCTTTCCTGCTCGATTGGGATCGTAGATGGCTGGCAGAGCAGCACCTTCGCAATCGCCGTCACCTTTGCCTTGATCGTGATGTATGATGCCACAGGGGTGCGCAGAGCCGCCGGACTACAAGCCCGGGTTTTGAACCAGATTATTGACGAACTTGAAAAAGGACATATGATTCAGGATAAACGTCTCAAAGAACTCTTGGGGCATACCCCCAAAGAAGTTCTGGCTGGCGCTGTTTTAGGCCTGCTGGTCGCCTTTGTATTTAATACCCCTGTGCCCTTAGTGCCCTAAAAAAGGTAAGCAAATATGCGAGAGACAGAAATTCCCCCCACCGCTGCACCCCGTTCCAGTTTTCGCGCTGTTTGGCGCAACCAGAGCTTTATGCGGCTCTGGCTTGGCCAGGTTTTTTCTCAATTGGCAGATAAGGTAATTCTGGTTTACCTGATTGTCTTATTGGTTGCGACGGGCAATACTGCCAATTCAGATATTTCACGCCTGACCCTGGTCTTTACTATTCCTGCGGTTTTGTTTGGCTCCCTCGCGGGTGTCTTTGTGGACCGCTGGAATAAAAAATGGCTGATGATCATTTCCAATGCCCTGCGCGGCGTCTTTGTGCTGGCCCTGCCCCTTGCGCTTTTCTTTGGCGACAAAGGCTTTCTCTGGATCTACGCCATGACCTTTCTGATTTCAACCGTCACGCAGTTTTTTGCCCCGGCAGAAATCGCGATGATTCCCACCTTGATTGAAAGACACAATCTATTGGCCGCCAATTCATTGTTTACCACCACCATGCTGGCCTCTGTCGTGATTGGCTTTGGCGTGGGAGATCCGATTCTGCGCATGGTGGGCGATCATTACGGACACCTGGCAATTGGGGGCATGTATTTTGTCTCTGCAATTTTTCTGGTCATGGTTCACCCCCGCTTTCAACCCCAGGAACAGAAAAAAAGCAGTTCCTCTGTCATTCAGGAGATGAAAGAAGGCTTTCAGTTTATTCTCAAGGATCAGGCCATTTTGTTTTCTTTGCTGCGCTTGATTCTGCTTTTTTCAGCCTTTGCCGCTTTGACCATTCTCGTGATTGGTTTTGTCGAAGATGTGCTGCGTCTTGAAAAACGTTATTTTGGCTATTTACTGGCCGTCTCAGGGCTGGGCATGGGGCTGGGAGCAGGCATGGTGGGCCGTTTCGGTTCGGCCATCGGCAAAGAACGCTTGATCTTCACAGGTTTTTTGAGCATGGGCAGTGTCTTAACCCTGCTCTCCAATATTCATATTCTTTCCGGTGCGCTGGGCTTCTCATCAAAAGCGGGCCGGGCCTCGGGGCTTGAAATTGCGATTGCCCTGCTGCTGGCCCTGCTGCTGGGCTTAACCGCCGCAGGCATTGCCGTTCCCCTGCAGACCATGCTCCAAGAAGAAATCCCGGAAGGCATGCGGGGCAAAGTTTTTGGCGTTCAGAATATGCTGATCAATACCGCCCTCACCTTGCCGATGTCCTTGGCCGGTATTTCAGCGGATTTAGTCGACAACTGGTTTCCAGGGCATGGGGTTGAAATGATTATGACCGGCGTGGGCCTGAGTTTGATCATGGGGGGATTATTGGAACTGATCGTTGTCAAAAAAGGCGGACTGCAGATGGCAACATTGGAAGGAGCAGGACATGAAAAAGCAGCAGAATAAATCCCCCCAATGGCTTGAAGATTTTCAGCTCTTTCTGGCTGAGAAGCAGTGGCAACATTTTTTTTCAGATTCAGAATGGCAGGAGCTTTTGGCCCTGTCTCAAAAAGAGAGTTGGGATACACGCGCTCAATCCAATTTTTGGGAACGGCTGTTGATCAATTGGGAAACCCGCAACCTCGTAAAGAGCCGTTATGTCTATCCCCAAGTGCGCCAGATTTTACAAAAATATATTGAATTGCTGCACCGGGATCAGGGCTGGTCTTTAGAGCAGATGAACAATCTGCTCTTTGCCCTGGCGGAAACCCAGATTGATCAGCAACGCAAACAGTTAATTTTTTGGAATTTTGAATACGAAAAAAAGGCCGAGCGCTCGCAAATCACCGAGAGTGAAAATGAGCACGCCCAGGCCGAATTTTACAATCTGCGAAAACTAACCGAGTATATCAGCCAAAAAACACTGCAGACAGAAAAAGAGGTCATTCATCACGCCCTGGACGGGCTGATGGGCATTCTTGACGCGGATTATACCGCACTCTTTCTCGGTGAAGACCCCCGTTCCACCAAAGGCACCTTTTATGTCTGCCGCCAGGGACAACTCGAAATTTTTCCAGATTTTCAACTCAGCAATAACAGCTTCTGGAAAATCTATCTGCGTTCGATACATAAACGCACGGACAGTCAATTGGCTGAGACCATGATGTCTGATGGTTTTGGTTCTGCCGCAGAAAAAAGCGTGCATGATTTGTTTCCCGAAACCCAATCCCTCCTGATTCAACACCTGCGCTTACCGGATCTGCTCAATGGCTTTATTTTGGCCTGCAGTCAGGAAGCCTTTGCCTTTGACGGTTTTCGTCAATTTTTTCACGTTATCGCCACCACCGTTGCCCATACCATTCAAAATACCCGCCTGCATGCCCGCATCAACGAAATGGCGATCCGCGATGCGGTCACAGGCCTGTATAACCGCCACCATATTGATGAACGCCTGCGCCATTCCTTTGCCATTTCCAAGCGCTATAACCGTGAGCTTTCCCTGATCATGGTGGATATTGACCATTTTAAAGCCTGCAATGATACCTATGGCCACCAGGCTGGAGACGTGGTTTTGCGTGAAGTGGCCCAGTTAATGCAAAACCGTTTGCGCGCCACCGACGTGATCGGGAGATATGGCGGCGAAGAATTTATGATCATTCTGCAGGAGACAGGGCATCCCGGAGCCAAGATTGTGGCTGAAAATCTGGTCAGAAAAGTACACCAATCCCTGCTCGATATTGGCCTGGAAGACCCGATCAAAGTCACCGTTAGCGCAGGTTTTGCCTCTTATCCCAGCGATGTTTTAAGTGCCGATCAATTGGTACATTTAGCAGATATGGGGCTTTATGAAGCAAAACACCAGGGCCGGAACCGGGTCTGCTACACAGGTTCCGTTCAGGACGTGTTACAATAGGCGCGTATGAAAACCCACCTTGAAATCCCTGAATTTAAAAACGCAACGGCCGTGGCCATTGGTACCTTTGATGGTTGCCATCTGGGCCACCAATCCGTGATTCAAAGCATGCTTCAAGAAGCCAAGGCACGCCAGCTGAATTCCGTAGTGCTCAGTTTTCAGAATCACCCGCTCTCTGTTTTGGCGCCTGAACGCATGCCTGCGCTGCTGAGCAGCTGCACTGAAAAAGAAATTGCTCTCAATCGGCTGGCTCCCGACGCGGCCGTTTTGCTGAATTTTGATCAAAGCTTCTCAGAACTCAGCCCCGAAGCTTTTGTCGAAGAAATTCTCGTCAAAAAACTGCAGGCCAAACATGTGACCGTTGGCTTTAATTTTCATTTTGGCCACCAAGCCCAGGGCACGCCTGAACGGCTCAAGCAACTGGGGCAACAATATGGTTTTGAAGTTTCAATCCACCCCCCTTATGAATTGGAAGGCAAAGTGATCAACAGTTCAAGAATTCGTCAACACCTTCAAAACGGCCAGCTGAGCGAAAGCGCACAACTTTTGGGAGACGGCTACTTGATCGCCGGCCAGGTGATACGGGGCCAAGGTATTGCCTCAACAGTACTGGGGGTGCCCACTGCCAATCTGGCCCTTGAAACCCCAGGCAAACTGCTTCCCCCCCACGGCGTTTATGTCTGCAAAGTCAAAATTCCAGGCCAGGCCACTGATTTTTCAGGGGTTCTGAACTTGGGCATGCGTCCTACCTTTGATGGCCTCAACCTCAGCCTGGAAGTTTTTGTGCTCAATTTTTCAGGCGATCTCTATGGCCAATGGCTGGAAGTGCGTCTGTTGCATTTTATCCGGCCCGAAAAACGTTTCAATGGGCCTGAAGAGCTGAAAACTCAAATTCAGGCCGATATTGTGCAAGCCCGTCAATTTTTGGAAATGCCTGCTTGAATGAGAGCGCTGGCGGCTGAGCACCTCACGTGACTGCACGCCTGCCTTTGTTTCGCCTGGTTCACGTTTCGCTCGATATTGTCCTTTGCTTGGCCGTTTACCTCTGTGTTTATCTTTTGCGTTTTGAAGGGCAAATTCCACAAGCAGAACTGAGCGCATTCTGGGTCTGCCTGCCCCTGCTCTCTGCTTTGCGCCTGTTTTCAAACTACAGCCAGGGCCTCTATTCCCATCTCTGGAAATATGTTGGGCTGCGTGAGCTTTTCAGTATTTTCAAGGCTGTTTTGCTGGGTTCGCTCTTCTTTGTGGTCTCCACCTATCTTTTGGGTTTAACAGGCTTTCCGCGCTCCATTTTCTTTTTTGAGGGTGCTTTTTATTTCCTGGCGATTGGAGGCGTACGCTTCAGTCGCCGCTACTCTTCTGAAATGCGCTTTTTCAAACAGAATCAGCCCAGCTCCCGCGCCTTGATTATTGGCGCAGGAGATGCAGGCATGATGGTAGCCGCCGGTATGCTGCGCACCCCAGAACAGGGCTTTATACCCGTCGGTTTTATTGATGACAACCCAGAAAAATGGCGCGCCCGAATCCATGGTCTGCGGGTCTTTGGCGATCGCCAGAAAATCGCAGAAATCGTCACAGATCGTGAAATCGATACTGTGATTGTGGCCATGCCCTCTGCCCGGCGCCAGGTGATTCGTGAAATTGTAGAAATCTGCCAACCGCTTCCTGTGCGTCTGCAGATCGTACCCGCCACCTATCAAATTCTCAAAGGCGAAGTTTCGATTGAGCAGTTGCGCCAAATTCAGATTGAAGATTTATTGGGGCGCGACCCCGTTAAAATCAACGATGAAAACCTTCAGAGCTTTATCAAAGGCCGCAAAATCCTGGTGACAGGAGCCGGTGGCTCCATCGGCTCTGAACTCTGCCGCCAGATTCTGGATTACCAACCCGCCATGCTGTATTTAATCGGCCATGGCGAAAACAGTCTCTATCTTCTTCAAAACGAATTAAAAAATCGTCAAATCGAAACAGTGGTCGCAGATATCCGCAACCGCCCCCAAATTGAAGCTCTTTTTCAAAGACTTCAGCCCGAAATTGTCTTTCATGCCGCAGCCCATAAGCATGTGCCTTTGATGCAGGACAATATTCAGGAAGCTTTTTTAAACAATGTACTGGGCACCCATTTTTTGCTGCAGGCGGCTCAAAAAGCCCAGGTCAACACCTTTGTACAGATCTCTACAGACAAAGCGGCAGAGCCCAGCAATGTTATGGGGTTAAGTAAATATTTTGCCGAACTGGCTGTCCACCGCATGGAACACAACCATACCGACCTGAACTGCAGCATTGTGAGATTTGGCAATGTGATTGGCAGCCGGGGCAGCGTGATTCCTCTGTTTCAACGCCAGATTGAGAAGGGGGGCCCCCTCACGATTACCGATCCAGAAATGACGCGTTATTTTATGACCATTCCCGAAGCCGTTCAATTGGTCTTACAGGCCAGTATTCTCAAAGCCAAAGCCCAAACCTTTATTCTGGATATGGGAGAACCTGTTCGCATTCTGGACTTGGCCCAAAATCTGATTCGTCTCTCAGGTTACCAGGCCGATGAAATCGAAATTCAGACCGTGGGGATCCGTTCAGGCGAAAAGTTACATGAAACCCTGGTCTGGCAGGATGAACAACTGCTGCCTACACCCTGCCCACAAATTCTGGCGGCAGAAGCCTCTGCCGAAAGACTTCAGAACCATCTGAGCAAACTCGAAAGCATTCTGACCTATTTACAGGCTTCCGACGAAATACCTGATTTTGAAAACTGGTTAAAAACGCAGGTCTTTCCCCATTTTCCGTTGCTCGATCTCAAACAGGAAAGCCCGCCTCCCCGGAGCGCCCTGTGACCCCAGATACTGAAGCCCAAACAGAAGAACGAAAGTGGATTCAGCGCAAACTCAACGCACGCAATAAGATTCTTACCCACCTTGAAGCCCGTCTGCAAAACACACCTGACGATCCCCATCTTTTATTTTTGCAGGAAGAACATCTGCGTGCCAGAGACCAGCTCTTTGAAGAGATGAAAAGTCTGGATCTGCAATGGCAGGAAAAACATTTAAAACTTTCAGAACTTGTCGATGCCTATCTCAGTGAGACCCAAGCCTCCACACCTTCTGAACCCCAGGAGCAAACAGCTCAAACCTCAGAGCAGCAAGCCCATCTGACAGAATTAAAGACCTGGAAAGAACTCTTGGAAAAAGTCGAAGAACGCCTCCTGCGCTTGCCAGGGGATCCCCGTCTCTTGCGTTTACGCAGTGAACACCAATGGCGTATTTTGTGCCTGGAAGAAGCCTTGAGCACAAGCCAGACAAGCCCCCCCTCACATGCAGATCAGCCCCACTCACCAGCGCAGGAAGCTCAAAACCCTGGACAGAAATTGCCAGCGCCCCCCCTTGAGGAAAAAACAGCTGAGAGACCTGCTTTGGCACCAGAAACAGAAAGCGTAAACCCAAGCGAAAACTCAGGCAGCCGCATTGAAAAAGAACTTGAAACCTGGAAAGCAATGCTCGAAAAAACACGCAACAGATTGCTTGCACGCCCTGAACTCACCCACCTGAAACCCCTCCTGGCGGAATACCAGAGCCGGATTGAAAAGCTTGAAGCTGAATGCGAGAAAGAAAAGCGTCAGGAACCTAAAAAGGAAGATCCTCAGATTTAGGCGGAGCCAGATCGTGCTTGCTGCCCAATAAACGCAAGCTGATATTGTGAATTACCATTTCGGGAGTTCCTCCCTCAGGGGGCAGGCGAAACTCTATCCGGCCCCGAATTCCCACCAGCGATCCTTTTTTAACGTATTCATAGGCAATTTCAGCCTGACGCCCCCACAACTCAATTTTAAACCAATCGGTCTGGCTTTCACCGTCTGGGCTTGATTTTGGGCGATCCACAGCCAGACTGAAAGTGGCAAGGGTTTTGCCACTTTCAAAATACTTGATCTCTGGATTGCGACCGGCACGGCCCACCAGAATGACAGTATTAATACTATTGGTGCGGGGGTGGAGATTTTCCATGCTGTTTATTTTAGCACAGCTGATCCTGTCTGGAATCTTCTCGCTGAGAATACGGATTATTTGAGCGGCCTGATTGACGCAGAGATATTCCCTGTCTATACTTTAAACAGCAAGTGATGTGACCAGACACACAAATTCAGTTCTTGATACAAACTGAATAGAGTGTGTCGCAGTGACACAATACGCCACAGGCAAGCCCTTGAATTGAAGGCAGAAATACAGCAATGGAGTGGACGCCAGGTGAGTTACGTACAAATTCCTGAAAAAACAGAAAGTATGGCCCGTTCAATCGAAATTGGCAGCATACTGAAACAAGCTCGTCTCCAAAAAAATATTTCGCTTGAAGAAGTTTCAAAGCAAACCTTTATCAAACTTCATTATTTATACGCGCTTGAAGAAGGCTATCTCGATCAATTGCCCGCCCCAGTCTATACCTCAGGTTATATCCGTCAGTATGCACGTCTCTTAAATCTTGACGAAGCCCATCTGATTCGACAGTACCATGAACAAATTGGCACAGGCCGTGGCTATAACCGTTCAGGCAACAACACAGTGGCCTCAGGCGAAGGCAATACACCTGTCGATAGCCAATTTACACCGATCTTGTCACAACGCAATGGCAGCAGCCAGCTTGAAGAAATTGGCCTGCCACTCAGTCAGAATATGACCAAAAAAACGGGAGTCAGCACAGTATCCATGAATCAGAACCAAACCCCTATCGCACCACAGAGTCAAATCTCTGTTGCCACCTCTGATAAACGGGTCGTTGACACCATTGAAGGGGCTCGCAAAGAAGCCCTGACCATGCGTCATCAAACAGAACAATATGCCGATACCGTCTTAAACCACGTTGAAGATGAAATTCAAAAAACCCTGACGGTCATTCGCAATGGCCGTGCCTATCTGAAAAATCGACTTGATTCTTACGCAAAACAGTAAAACCCTTTGCAGACACGATTTTTTTACCAGGACGTCTTCTCAAACAGAAGACGTCCTTTTCTAATTTGGCTATCTTGTCCGTCTTTTAAACAGGGTTTAACCCCTCTGCCGAATTTTAACGCATGGGCAGCCCCCTGTTTTCCTATAATATCTGAAAGCACCCTCAGCCCGAGCCGAGTGAATATTTGATCTGGAGTAGTTAAACCATGAGCAGCAATGTCCAATTTTCCGGAAATAACCGTCAGGTTCCTGATTATGTTCTCAACAGTCCCCGTGAAAATGTTTTTGAAAAAAACAATGTCCGTTTCCGGATCAATGGCCAATACCTTACCGATTTCAGCGACAAAGGTATTAAGTCCTTTATCAAAGACAACTACAACAGCAAAACGGGTTTTCTCGGCGGATTGGGTTTGGGTTGGGGCGGTAAAGACCTTGATTTTAAAGAAGTCAAGGCTTTTATTCAAGCCACGGCTGCCAATGCAGAAAAGCTGCAGGGTGCAACCTTTGATCTGACAGATCCTGAACTGGGTCTGTTTGACGACGATGATATTACCGTCAAAGACATTCAACACAGTTTCTCACTGCAGTTTAAAGAAGATGTCGGCAAGTCCTCTACCGAGGTATCGTTTGTGGATGCCACAGGCGGAAGCTATGATTACCGCACCGCCACCCAAGCCGAGAAAAAAACAGGCGAGGCCTTGAAAAAAGTTGAAGGTCAAAATGCCAAACTCAAGGAAAGCCACGATGACGCGGTTCACGCCCGCAATAAAATTGCCGATCGGATTGGCGATGACGCCGTTTCAAAACTTGCAGAAATCGATGGCCGTCTGGTCGATATCGATGAAAATATTGCCTCTGTAGACAGTGATATCAAATCCACCCAGGAACGTCTGAGTCAAGGCCATGTGGACGGAGCCGAACGTCGCCAGCTGTCTTTGGCTCTGCGTGGCATGAAAGCAGAACGCGAAGATCTGCTCAAAGACAAAGAAAAACTCAATAAAGAACTCAAAGAAAAACATGGTTTCTGGAGTTTTGTAGGCGGTGGCAGCACCTTAGAAGACCTGCGCCGCGCCAACCGTGAAGTCGAGCTGGCCCGTAAACGCATGGAAGCTTTCCAACCCCAACTGGAAGAAGCCCGTTCGGCCCATCAAAAGGCCACTGAACGCCGCAAAGCCGTTGAAGCAGGCAAAAGCCTGGCTGAACTGGATGCTGCCGAGGCCCCACCCGCAGCCCAACCCCCTGCAGAAGAAGCTCCAGCCTCTCCCGCAGATACGGCTGCTCCTGCCGCAGAACAACCGGTTGCCCCCCAAGCCCCCGCTCAACCAGCAGCAGCCCCTCCCGATCTGGCCTTGGAACAGGATGTTCAACGCCTGTTGACTGCATCTCCAGCTCAACAACTTGAAGCCATCAACAAAATTCCAGCCGAAAAACGACAGGCCTTTCTGCAAATTACCGACGACTATATCAGAGCGGCAGCTCCTGACAACCCCTTGGGGCTTGGCGCAGAAGATTTTCAGGCCATTTCTCAGCTTAAGAATGCATCCGCCAGCCTGCGCCTGAATGCCCTCTTAAGCTGGCCCGACAGCCAGGACGAATATCTCAGCAAACGCGATAACCGTATCAAACAGGAAATTCTCAGCCAGCTCAATGAACAGCTTTTTGCCCAGCAACTGGCCCAGCAGGCCCAAACCCTGCGCAGCAAACTGGCAGGCTCAACCTCCCAAGAGGAAGTCTTTACCCCACCCGGCGCAGAAGAAACAATTCCTGCTCCTCAGGCTGCCGCACAACCCACTGCACCTGTGGCCCCACCCCAAGCCCCCAGTGTTCCAGCCGCTGAACAACCCGTGGTTCCCCCTGCCCAGCCCCAGCAGCCCGTCGCTCCCCAAGCCGGTGAAGGCGAAGGCTTTCCGATTGCCCCCAATCCCTTGGTGACCGAAGTGCCCACAGCAGCAGAATCTCCCACGGCTATTGACTTACAGGCCTTCCTGCAACTGACACCCCAACAGCAATTACAGCGTTTTCGCGATCTGAACCCTGCGGATCAGGCCCAGGTCTTCAAAAGCCTGGACACCCAAGGCAAGGCTCAGGTTCTGCTGCATGTCACCACCCAAGCAATTGACAATCAAACCATGCGCAGCCTGCTGATCGGGCAAATGAGCCCTGAAGAAAAAACCCAGGTCGCAGCCATCTACCAATCCGTGCTCCAGGAAACCGCAGGCCAGAACTTCTCTCAAACCACCGAATTGAATCTCTTGGTGGGTGAATTAGGTGAAAAAGCAACGGTTGCCCCACTTTCTGAAGCGCCAGCCCAACCCGTGGTCGCTCCTCAAGCTCCCGAAGTAAAAGCCCAGGCACCGGCCCAACCAGTTCCTCAAACAGGCGCCAGTGATGCCCCTGTCTCAGCTCCCATCGTTGAAGAGCCGGCCGTCAGTCCCCAGACGCCCAAGCAGCCCGTTGCGCCAGCAGCAGAAAAACCCCCGGTAGCTCCCAGCACAAAACCAGCAGCCCCCCCCGCTTTCAAGGCCCAGGACTTCCTCAATCTGCCTGCTGAAGAAGCGCTGGATAAATTTCCAAGCTTAAACAAAGCACAGCAGAAAGAAGTTTTCAAACTCTATAATGATCAGGCCAAAACCGAAATTCTTTTGGCCCTGACCTTGAGAACTCCCAATGAAGCAGCCCGCAATGAGCTGATCAAAACCATGTCTCCGGCAGAAAAACAAGCTGCCGCAGGAATTTTAATGGAAAGTCTACCCGCCGTTCAGGGCTACCCTGATGTGGCCGCAGGCATGACCGCTGTGCTGAATGCTCTGGGAATCGCACCCGATCAGGTACAGCCCACGGCACAGGCTCCCCAAGCACCCGCCTCTCAGGCCCCAGCAGGCCCCACGGCACCAGGTGCTCAGCCCACGGATCTGGGCCAAATCAATCTGGCCCCAGCAGGCCCCCAAGCTCCTGGCCCCGCAGCCGCTCCCAAATTGGATCAGAATGCCGAATTGGCAGAGCTGGGCAAAAATCTCAAGAACAAAACCTATTTTGGGTATGGCGGTCTGGCAGAACCTCAAAAGGTCAGCGAATTGGCAGAACAAATCTGGGTCAATGGTACCGCCAAAAACCGCAATGATTTAGCCAAACTGCTGGTAGACAATGGCCAATCCGCTGAATTGGGTCGAATTCTTGGCAATTTGGGCGTCACCGATCAGGAAGTGGTTTCTGTGGTCAGCAACCCCCAATTCCCCAGCAGCCGTTTCATGAAAGATATTGATGATGGCCGTTCTTTCCTGATTCTTTACTCCTTGGCGGGTGCCGCTTCCAAGGGAGACAAAGCAGCCCAGAAAGTCATTTCAACCACTCTGGATGACTATATGAAAGGCATGGATCGCGAAACACCGATCAAGCGTATGAAAAACCAGGCCATGGCCGAAGGCATTTGGAATAAAATGCCCCAAGAAATCCGTACCAAGGCTGACAAAATGCTCAGTTCCTGGTGGAACTAGGCGCCTGAAAAATGACCGGTGGGGTATTAAAAGATCAAAGCTTTATTGCACTTGATCTTGAAACCACCGGTCTTTCTGCAACCCGAGATCGCATTGTAGAAGTTGCAGCGGTGCGCTTTCAACTTGAAACAGGCCCGCGTGAAACCTATAACCAATTGGTCAATCCGGGGGTTCTGATGTCGGATGAAGTCATTGCCATTCATGGCATTACAGACAGCGATGTCGCCTCTGCTCCCAGTTTTGCTGAGATTGCCAAGCCCTTGGAAGCCTTTCTAGAGGGCAGCATTCTTTTGGCACACAATGCCAGTTTTGATCTTGCCTTTCTGGCCTGTGAAATGCGCAGACAAAATGCCCCCTATCCTACACAGGCCACCATCGATACCTGTCGGCTGGCCCGCCTGCTTCTGCCTGAAGCCCCCAATTACAGGCTGACCACCCTGATTGAAAGCTTTCAACTGGCCAATCATGGGCCCGCACACCGTGCCCTGCCTGATGCCCTGGCCTGCGCAGAGCTGTTTAAACTCTGTGTGAGCAGACTGCCGCTCGGCCCAGACACTTCACTCGAAAACTTTTGGGAAAACTATCCCAGCGTCTGCCACCAGTTGGTATCCCCAGCGGTGAGCCCCAAACACCCTTTGGCCCACGCTCTTACAGAAGCCATACGCCAACAGGTCGATATTCGGATTGGCTACCACAATGCCCGCAATGAACGCATAGAAAGAATCATCACTCCTTTATTTTTGGCTGGGCGAGGCAATTACACCTATCTTGAGGCATTTTGCCATTTACGTCAGGAAAACCGTCAGTTTCGTCTTGAACGAGTCTTTTCTTTTGATAAAATCCTTGAGCCGAGTGCAGTAGAAACTGTTATACTGTGAGACAGATTCCAAATCCTCTGGGCAACAGAGTCAGGAAATAATTTTCAAGTTGATTGTAAATTTCTGTTTAATTTTTAGCAAGTAAAGGTTAATTTCTTGTTAAAATTAAAGAAGATGATCTTTGTTTTTATTCAGATGTTTTCCTTAAAGGGGTTTCGCAATGAAACAGTTACGTTCGCTCTTGACCACTGCCTTGCTCAGTAGCTTGGCCCTTACCGCCTGCTCCAGCCTAAGCAACACACTTCTTCCCGTTGGCACACAAACAGCTGGACGGGTACAGGCTCAAGCTGCCAGCTCAGCCCAAACCAACCTTTCTGCCTATTCCATCGGGGCCGCCAAAAATCTGATTGCTGCGCGCAAACAAAGCCCAGCTCCTGCTCTGGCTGCTCGCAATCTAAGCGCTAACTTCGCAACCCCCGAATGGGTCAAAGACGCTGTTTTTTATCAGATTTTTCCTGAGCGTTTTGCCAATGGCAATACCCGCAACGATCCTCCCGGCACCGAGCCCTGGGGCAGCAAACCCAAGCTCTATAATTTCATGGGGGGAGACCTTGAAGGCGTTATCCAAAAATTGCCCTATCTAAAAGAACTGGGTATCAACGCGATTTACTTCAATCCTATTTTTGAAGCCCCCAATTCAAACCACAAATACAATACCGCTGATTATATGAAACTCGACCCCGCCTTCGGGGATATGAATACCTTCAAAACGCTGATTGCCAAAGCACACAGCATGGGTATCAAAGTTGTATTGGACGCAGTTTTTAACCACTCTGGCGATGCTCACTGGGCCTTTCAGGACGTGATCAAAAATGGGCCGAAATCCAAATATTGGAACTGGTATCTGGTGCATGGTTTCCCCGTGGTTCAGGAGCCAAAACCCAATTATGAATCCTGGTGGGGTTTTGCCAGCCTGCCCAAATGGAACGAATACAATCCTGAAGTGCGTGAATATCTCTTCAAAGCCGCAGAATACTGGACCCAACAGGGCATTGACGGCTGGCGTCTGGACGTCCCCAATGAAGTACGCGATATGAATTTCTGGCGTGAATTCCGCACCCGAGTCAAACGCATGAATCCCGAGCTCTATATCGTGGGCGAAATCTGGGGCGACGGTTCACCCTGGCTTCAGGGTGATCAGTTTGATGCGGTCATGAACTATCAGTTCCGCGAAACCGTCTTTGATTTCCTGATCAATGACAAAACCAGTGTTGACCAATTGGATTGGGGCCTGGAAGGGCTGCGTAAACGTCACCCCGACTCCGTCACCTATTCCATGTTCAATGTTTTGGGCAGCCACGATACCGCCCGTATCCTCAGCATGGCCAAAGGCGATATCAACAAGGTCAAACTGGCTGCTCTTTTCCAAATGAGCTATGTGGGTGCCCCTGTGATTTATTATGGGGACGAAATTGGCTTGGCCGGTGAAATGGACCCCGATTGTCGCCGCACCATGCCCTGGGAGCCTTCCCAATGGAATCAGGATCTGCGTACCTATTACAAACGCCTGATCCAAATTCGCAACCAATATCCTGTCTTGCGCCGAGGCAGCTTCCGCAGCCTGATGCGTCACAATGACAACCGCACCTTTGCCTATCTGCGTGAAGACGCCAAAAGCAAAATCATGGTCGTCATCAACAATAATCTCAAAGCCCAGGATATTCCCCTGGATCTGACTCGCGTCAATGTTCCAGATGGCAACTTGCGCGACCTGATCAGCGGACGCACTCTGCAAATCCGCAATGGCCAGTTGCTTGCTCCTCAGGTTCCGGCCAAAACAGGCCTGCTCCTGGAGTGGAGCCCGGCTCGCTAAACCCTTGAACTTTCTAGCCGCCACTTACGTGGCGGCTTTTAAATGTCTGCAGGGGCACACCATTCGCACATGTCACAAATCAGCATTCTCATTCCCAGCTATAATAGCCTCAAGAAATTGAAACTCTGCTTAGAATCCCTTCAAAACCAATGGTTTAGCGATTTTGAAGTGATCGTGATTGACGATGGTTCAAGTGATCCTACCCCTGATTATTTAAAAAATCTGGCCCAGCATTGGCCCCGTTTGCGCTGGGAACGCCTGCCCCAGAATCAGGGCCGTTCGGCGGCCCGCAACCGTGCCTTGGCTTTGGCCCAAGGGCCGCTGCTGATTTTTCTGGATAGCGATATGATTGTGCCGCCTGAGTTTGTCTCCGCTCACCATCGCTTTCATCTTCAACACGGCCCTGGCTGGATCGGGCAAGGCCAGGTCATCATCACCCATGACGCAGAAAACCCGACCCAAACCCCCTACAGTTCCTGGACAGATGCTTCTCGTGCTTTTTTTGATACCTGCAATCTCTCGGTTGCACTTGAGCCGCTTCAAATTGCGGGCGGATTTGATCCGAACTTTCGCCAATACGGTTGGGAAGATCTCGAACTGGGCATTCGGCTGCGCAGACAGGGAATGCGTTCAGCCCCCGTACCCGAAGCCCGGGGATACCACCTTGAAGCCCGTTTTTCGAGCACCGATTGGCCTGCCTTGATTGAAAAAGAACAGGCGCGGGGCGCAGGAGCCTGGCTCTTTTTTCAAAAACATCCCACGTTTGAAGTTCGCATAATCACGCAACTCACTCCCCTGCACCAGGCCTTGGATTGGCTACTGCAAGCTGGAGGGTGGCTCAATGAAGCCAAAATTCTGAAAAAGCTAGATACCCTTGCACAGCAGGGCCATGAAAAAATGGCACTGGCACTGGCCAGGGGACTTTTGAATCACCACCAGCTCAAAGCCCTGCACAAAGCACGTCAGACAAAAAATGAAAAAGCCCTCTGACGAGGGCTGAAAGCTTTTTAATTAATAGCCATAAACGGGCATGGGGCCGTAGGCCGGAGCTTGGTATACAGGCTGTTGGGGCTGAGCAGGCTGCTGAGGCTGAGCGGCAGGCTGGGTAGGTTTGGGTTGAATGCTGCCCCCCTCGAGCATGCCAATCACTTTGCTCTTGATCCATTCCTTGGCACCGGTCTTGACCAGCAGTTTGTCGGCAAGGTAGCCACCGAGCATGCCTGCCGCACCGACAATCAGAGTAACGGGCCAACCAGCCAAGCTGGTTGCTGCCAGCGCGGTCATGGCTGCACCCCCTACAACCGTGGCACCCAGACCAGTGAAAGCACCGGTAACGGTATCAGTGGCAACATTGGCCAAAACCTGGGTTTTGGTTTTCTTGCCCTGGAGATAGGCAATGCCGTTGGTGACGAGCGAGAAACCACCGCTGACCAAAGCAGAAAGACCAGTGGCTTTGACAGCCGTCATGCCCAGACCTTTCAGGCCAGAGAGCACTGAACCGGTACCATTTTTAACGGCTCCGACGATATTGCTGATTTGACCCGCTACAATCTTGCTATAGCGAATAGATGCAACGTTGGCACCCACCCAGGGAGACTGGGCTGCCAGAGCATCCATAAATTCCATTTTGATTTCCTGGTTGGCTTTGAAACGTGCCAGGATATTCTGGTATTTTTGCTCTTCCTCAGGATTGGGCTTATAGCCATATTTCTGAACTTTTTCTTCGAGAATCAGTGACCATTCAATTTCAGAAAGGGTGACCTGTTTATCTGCTGCGGGCAGATTGGGGTTGGTGAAAGCCTGAGAGGGCTGCTGGGGAGCAGCAGGAGCCACAGGAGCAGGACCAAAATCCTGGTACTGGGGCAGCGCGGGAGTGGAGCTCAGGGGTTGAATATTTTCACGCATCATGCTCAGCTGACTGCCAAGATTTTTATAATAAGCGGCTTCTTCAGCACTGGGCTGATAACCTTGCTGAACCTTGGTTTCCAGCTCAGTAGCCCATTGCAGATCGGTTTTTGAGATATTCAGAGCGGTCAGGGTTGGAACATAGGGAGAAAAATTCTGATTCTGTACATTCATCAGGGGAGCTGCATCCTGCTGAACAGGCAGACCGGTCTGGGCAAACTGAACGGCACTGGCAGGGGCGCTGAAGCTGGAGCTGGCACTGGGAATAAAGGAATCAGCCGCTACACTTTGGGGGGCGAAGCTGGCAGGAGCTGCCGGCATCAGTGCGGCAGGGGCAGGCAGAGAAGCATAAGCACTGGATGTAGGGAGTGTGCCTGTTACTGCGAAATTCATTTTAGGTATCAACCTCAGCTTTCATTTTCCATTTCAGTTTGCCTACTTATATCTTCCGCTGATTCCGATCCGATCTGACGTAAAGAAGGATAAGCCTCATATAACCTAGTAATAAGATTTGGTTAAGGCTTGCAGAGTTTCTTTTTTATTCACTCCCCTCAAAATCCTAACTAAAAAAACAAAAAAAATGGCACTCGCAAAGTATTAAATATTTATTAAGTTAACCCACTAAAGTTTTAATTTTGTTTTTTTTGTATTAAAATGACTTGAGTAAAGCAAACTCTAAAGTAATAATAGAGTTAATGTTCATCCGTGTATTTTTATGATTAAATGCGGCTTTGAACCGCAAACTGTAACGAAGCACAACAATTTGGAGGCTATATGGGCCGCGGAGATTTTGGATTTGACGGATTATATTCACTCGGCGCAATTAACAGCTGGATCGGTGTTATTAACTCTAACCTGAATGCCACCAGCCGTACCGGTTACAAAGCCAACAAGGTAAAGTTCCGCGGGGGTGTTAGCGAGATCGTTAGAAACCCCAATGGTCCGATGTTGGGCATTCAAATGCCCGAAACCACCCTCCAGATCGATGAAAGCTCGATTGACTTTTCACAGGGCTCGATTGTTGCCTCCACAGAGCCTACCCACTTGGCCATTCAGGGCAAGGGCTTTTTCCGTCTTGCCACCAATATTGGCGCAGGCGCAGGTTCAGTCGCCACCGGGATCGCCTATTACTCACGTGATGGAGAATTCCACGTCGTCAATCATGGCGGTGTTTTGCGTCTTGTACACAGCACAGGCCTTTATCTGGTTGACTTGAATGGCCGTGGTGCCATTCTGGACGTGACCAACGGTTTGATTGTCGTCAATGCCACAGCCTTTGCAGCAGGTGTGCATATCTTTGATGAAACCGATGTATTCAATACCTCTACCCCCAATTTTCTGCGTTTCAGCCGCTATGGTTCAACCGTCTTTGAATCGACAGCCGATTCGGTGATGACGGCCCTGGCCGCAGGGGATGCCCGCGTTATTTCTCAAAGTCTGGAAAGTTCAAACAGCTCACTGTCTCAGACCCTGCCCGAACTTTCACTGGCTCAGAAATTCTTCAGCGCGGTCAGCAAGGTGATTTCTGTACACCAAACCAATCTGGATACCGTTATCAACCTCGTTCGTTAAAATTTTCACAAAGAAAAAGCCCTCAGCTGAGGGCTTTTTCTTTTGCCAAAATCAACAGGCCTGGGTTCAGGCGATCATCTGCAAAAGCCAGTTTTGAAAAGCCCCGTTCCATTCTGTTTGATCAAAGATCAGCGCAGATCGCGCCTGAATCAGCTGCGAAAAGGTCTTTCTCCAGTCTGGGTCGGTTCCCAAAGCCAGGGCTTTTTCAATATAATCCTCACGGCTATTCGCCACTGTCTGGTTCAACCCCATGCGCTGATAAAGCCCCAGGGTAGAACGTGCTTTGAGATAAGCAGAAGGCAGGGTCACCACGGGCACCCCCAGGGCAAAAGCCAGAAAAGAAGTATTGCCGCCACTGAAATAGAGCGAATCCAGCACCAAATCGGCATGACGTAAGATTTGCAGAAAACCCTCAAAACTCTGAAAAGGCAAGAACTGAATCCGCTCAGCCACATCAGGCATCTCATGGGCAAAACGCCTTTGCAAAACCTCATGCCAAGAGGTATTCAAATAGCGGAACAACACAATTTGGGCTTTGGGATCACGGCGTAAAATTTCTGCAAAACAGAGATCCAGATCCGGGTGAATTTTAAACAGGGTCATGGGGCAAAAATACAAATGCTGATCCTCTGGCAAACCCAAATCGCTTCGCGAACGAAAAACCGGAAGTGCTGGCCGGGCATACTGAATCAAGCCCGGTAAGCCCACCCATTGCTCAGAATAGTGGCTCTGACAGCTAGGCAGTTCCAATTCTTGGCTGGTGACAAAATAATCAAGCGAAGCAATCCCACTCGTAAGCGGATGACCCGCCAGCATAAGCTGAACAGGTGCCAAACGGCTATAAGCCAACATATAGGCCATGGGATCCATGCCAATTTCAGGATAAATTAAAAGATCCAGTTCAGTCTGGCGAATCTGTTGCGCAGATTGCAATACAGATTGCGCAAGCGAAAGAGGAATCACCTGCTTGGCACCCCCCTGAAAATCTAAAAGTGTTTGATCGGGTTGATACGTCTGTTCATGAATCGGAAAAAAGAAGAGTTCAATTTCAGCATGGCGTGCCAACTCCTCAAAAATGCCACCGAAGCAAAAAGTAACCGCATGGCGATAGAGAAAGCGGGAGACAATCCCGATCCGGCGCGGCCCGTTCGAGCGCAGCGAAAGCTCCTGAGACAAAGCCGGAATCAAGGGTTGGTAAAGGCGGTAAATGCGCTCATTCCACACCCGATCCTCAAGATTTTGATACGCCAGATAAAAATGCAGGCTCATCAAACGAAAATCCTGAAGGGGCTCAGACCGCTGCAAAGCCTGATCGAGTAAAGCTTCGAACTCCAAGAGTGCAGTCTGCTGTGCCTGGCGGCTGGCAAAGACAGGAGCGGGCAAAAGATTAAACAGCATCAGGCGATTTCCTTGAGAAGGTTTCGCCGTGTAAATTTGACGCGCCTGGTTCTGCGCTTCAAAATAATCTAGCTTCAGCGAGGCGAGCATCTTCTGGCGCCGGGGCAATTCCCAATCAGGCAGCAGCTCAAGGCTGAGATCCAGATAATACAAGAATTTTTGAGTCTGGTTCTCTTGCTCATAAAGACAGGCCAGAAAATAGCAGGCCTGTCCAGACAGGGTATGACGACGCAAAAGCTGCTGATACCAAAGAATCTGAGCAGAGAGATCATGCCACAGTTCGAATAAACACTGGTGAAAAAAAAGATGTTCAGGTTCAAGCATCAAAAGCTGACGGCAGACCTCACAGGCCTCATCCTGCTTTTCAGCCCGCAAGAAGGCTTTCACCAGATTATAGGCACTGTGGGCAGAAAAAGAGAGTTGAAAGGCTCTTTCAAAATGCATAAGAGCAGCCAGGGAATCTCCCTGCTGCTCTAAAAGCAAAGCCAGATTGTTGTGGTATTCAGCCTCGGCAGGATTTAAGCGCAAGGCCTCAAGATAATAAGCCTGGGCAGCAGCACGTTCTCCGATCTGTTCACTCAAAAGCCCCAAACCATTCCAGATATCGGGCTCACTCGGAAATTCAAGCTGAAGCGCCTCAAGGATCTGGCGGGCAGAAGCAATTTGACCTGAGAACAGAAGCGCATAAGCGCTTTTGAGACGCGCTTGCAGTTCAGAAACAGACATTTAAGCGTTAAGCAGAAGGTGAAAGCTTGTTTTGGAGTCGTTCCAAAGCGTATTGCATATCCTGGTTTTCAGGTTGCAGAGCCAATGTCCGTTCAGCCAGAAACATCGCGCGTTCGAAATTGCCAAGGTTCTCATAAAGCCCCACCAACAGCTCATGGGCTTCGATCACATCGGGTTTTAGCTCAATCACCTTTTCAAAATAAGGAACCGCTTCTTCGAAACGCTCAAGTTCAAGCAAAATCATGCCGCGGTGCAGATAGGTGGTATCTTCTTGAGGAATGAGGCCCTCAAGATGTTCCAATTCACGCAGAGAGATTAAATATTTACCCTGGTTATGATAGGCATCGGCCAAGGTCAGACGGGCCTCAACAAAAGCTGGCTCCAAGCGCAGTGCATATTGCAGATTGGAAATTGAAGGGTAGTATTCGCGCATTTCGCTGTAGGCCATGCCCAACATAAAAAAGGCATTGAGATTTTCAGGGTCCATCAGAATCAATTGTTCGAAAACTTCAATCGCACGGCTGTAATTTTTTTGAGACACATAGGTAAAACCCAAACGAAAATGCGCATCGGTATTGTTGGGGTTGAGTGCAATCGCCTTTTTAAATTGTTCTTCGGCTTCAGCAAAACGTTCTTCAGCCAAAAGTTTAATGCCTTCACGCACAAATTCATCCATAAACTCAGGGCTGGTGGTTAAAGCCAGATAAACAGACTGTTTGAGGGAGTCTACCGCACGACGGGCTATTTTTAAAAGTGCAAAAACATTGTAAAGCGGAGACAAGGGCGGATGCAGATCGATCGCGTGAACAACTTCATTTTCAGACTCTTCAAGGCGTTGCTGCTTAAAAAGTGAGATTCCCTGCCGAAGGTGCGCATAGGCTTCAGGAGAAATGAGATCTCCCCCAGAATCCCTGCGCAGTTCTTCCTCAGGAAGAGAAAAAGCAGACTCTGACCCGGAAGAAGAAGGGGATGAAAAGGGTGATTTCGGTTCTGCCATGAAAATATTCAACTTTATCCTTGCATGATCCTGAGCCATTATACCATATCCGAAATAAGTGCGTAGCCCTGAAAAACAGAGCCTTCAGGCTTCTAAACACGGATTGAAACAGACTATTTCCCCAGATCGTAGCAGATTTAAGCACCAAAACAAGAGAGCCTTGCTGATTCATGGCATAATATTTTCATCTCACCTGCAAGGAATCCCCCCATGAAACCCATTGTTCCAACAGATATTGAAAACTATTGCCGTGCGCATACCACCCCTTTAAGCTCTCTGAAGGAAAACCTGATTTCAGAGACCTTTGCCCAGACAGAATTTCCCGAAATGCTGACCGGCCAACTCGAAGGCACTTTGCTGCGTTTTCTGGTTCAGTTGAGTCAGGCCCGCCGAGTTCTGGAAATCGGTACCTTTACAGGCTTCAGCGCCCTCTGCATGGCCGAAGGTTTGCCTGAAGACGGGGAGCTTATCACCTGCGATATCAATCCCGAATCCACCCGCCTGGCACAGAAAAGCTGGGCACAAAGCCCCCACGGAAAAAAAATTCAGCTCAAAATGGGCCCCGCCTTAGAAACAATTGCAGAACTGGAAGGCGAGTTTGATCTGGCTTTTATTGATGCCGACAAAACAAACTATATTGCTTACTGGCAAGCCGTGGTTCCCCTGATCAGAAAAGGCGGGCTGATTATTGTCGACAATGTACTTTGGAGTGGCAGAGTCTTGAACCCAGAGCGGGAAAGTGACCATGCCATTGTGGCCTTTAACCAGCATGCCAGACAGGATTCCCGCGTTGAATCCGTCATGCTCAGCATACGGGACGGTATGTTTCTGGCCCGCAAACAGGTTTGAAATTAGGGGTGGATTGGGATAAACTAGAAATTGAAATACTTTCAGGACATCTTGGATGTTGAGATTTTTTAAGATTCCCCCTGATGAAAACAATCCCGGCTTTACAGGCAACCGTCTTCATCAATATATTCAATCACGCTCTGTGCAAGACATGGCAAAAATGGCCTCAGAAATCAACCCTGACGTCAAGCAAATGATTGGCATGAATGTACAGGCGCTTTTGGGCTATTTACCAGGTAGCGATTTCACGACTACGATTTCCGCCAGCAAAGAAAATATGCAAAGTCTTTTGGCCTCAGCCATGCTCACCGGCTATTTTCTCCATGCCATGGAAAACCGCATGCTGATGGAAGATGTGTTTAAACAGGAAGAAAACGACTCAATTCAATCAAGTTTGGAAGAAGTTGAGCAATTGCTCAAATCTCCTGCAGAGCTCTTTCCTTTTGCTGAAGAAACTTCGGAAACCGAAACTTTGCAGGCAGAAAAAAAAGGCCGTTTTTTAAACGGAGATGAATTGCGCGAAGAAATCGAAAACGCTGAAGAAGCCGATATTCAGATTGAAATCAATGCAGCCAGCATGGACTTGCCTGCCCTGCTTGAAGAGCTTCAAAGCCTTCCTTTTACTCAAAATGCGAGTTCCTTACCCGAAGAGCCTTTGTCAGAGCCTGAAAATACCGATAGCTAAAATCAGGGCTTGCTTTGTAACTCTGCTCAGCGTTTCTGGATCCCCATGGTAAAATGGTTTTAAAACAGAGTTTGTAAGGGAAAGAGGCAAAGCAATGGCAGCTGAAAATGCATTCCAGGACCCCCTTCTCGAGGAATTGATCACACGCGAAGCAATTCGTTCAGAACAGGTGCAGGAAGCAGCTGATCTGATCGCTGCAAACCTGAAAGCAGGGCAAGAAGCCCTCTCAGGCAAACGCTATCTACTCGACCAAAATACTTACCAGTTTCGGGCGTTCTCTTATCCTGAGGACACGGAAATCTTCCAAATCCAACTGCCCAAACCAGAAGGCGCAGACAAACCCCTGAGCCAGAATGAATGGGAAGCCGCAGGCACGCATTTGACCCTGTTCAGCCAGGAAAGCGCCAAAAAGGTTGAGGATATCGCTTGGGAGCTATCGTCAGAACTCTCTGTTCTTTACAGTCCGCAAGGCCCCTGCTGGACAGGCAAGTTTCTCGAAGAACACCATCTGCCCTTGGGCCACAGCTTTATCTGGAACGCCTTCCCCCGCCAGGGAATGAACAACAGACCCCTCGACTTTTTTCTGAGCTATGGCGGAAAACTAGGCGCCGTAGCGGATCGCGGCGCAGGCCAGGTTCATATTTTAGACCTTGAAAGTGGAAGCCTGCTCAAATCTGTTTCAAGCCGCAATCCAGGCTCAAGCAAAGGCCTCAATATCTGCCTCTCAGAAAAACGGAAAAAGCTCTATATCACCGATAACAGCACAGGTATTACCGTGCTGAACCTGGAGGATCAAGGCAGTCATAAAATCTCACCCGGCGTGGGATTATTGGGCAATTGCCTGCTCAGCAAAGATGAAGATTTTCTGTTTGTACTGGCCACAAAACCCAATCCGGGCTTAAAGGTCATCGACCTGAACAACGAGCAGATGAGCAAAGACATTGCCATCAAGGGCGATTTATTCAGTGTCAACAGTGACGCCCCCGTGGATTTGATGGGGCTCTCTCCCGATGGCGAAAATCTCGTTTTTATGACCTATCTGAACGAGCCGGAACCCTTTACCCCAATTATCACGGTGATTGATGCCCCCCGTCAAAAGACAACCCAGCGTTTTTCGATTAAAGATGGCACCCGACCTGCCTCGCTCAATTTTTTAGGTATCAACCCAATTGTGGCAAAAAACCAAACCGTTCTCGATGTTCTCCTCAGCCAAGGCTTGGTTTCAGAAGAGGCGGTGCGCGATGCCCGAATTGCCGTGCGTCAAAAAGCCCTTGAAGAATCCATGCGCCAGCAGGAAAGCCAACAGGCAGCAGTGCCTACACTCGACCTGGAACAGCGGGCCTTTGAAGAGATGCAGCGCGAGAAAGAAGAAGTCCAGGAGCAGGATGAAGAGGCAGAAGAGGGTGGCCCGCCTCCCTTTAAGCCCGAAAAGGCCCCCCAATGGAATGTCTCGCCTGTGGCCGATGAACTGATTCTCAAAATTTGCGCTGACAATCTCTATATGCAATCCAAAGGGCAAGTGGAATTGCTCAATGACCCTGATTTAACCGAAAACCTGATGCGCGTGAAATCTGCGGCCACCCGTGCCCGCAACGAACTGGAATGGTATACCGGTGCGGTGATTAAACTCAAAAACGTGGTTGAAGAATACCATCTGGATATCGTCATTCTGCGCGAACAAATGGAAGATATGCTGCACAAGCATGAGCGCGACAGCCTGGTCAAGGCAGGCTTAAAAACCGTTCCCTCCAATTGTCCCAATTGCTCAAAGCCCTTGTTTGGCAGCTATATCTGCTCCTATTGCGGCTATGAAATTGAGCGCCCTGAAGAATTGCTCAAACGTGGCATTATCAGTATTGCTTCGATTCGTCCGCTCGATAACCTGACCGCAGGCCATTTCCTCTTGATCGATATCGAAGGCAAACGGATTTTAGAAGTCGATGAGCAAAAGCATATTTTCTGGACCATGGGCAAGGACATGCTCACTGAAGCTTCGATTGAATTTGCCTTTCCCCGTGACGCCGTGCGTCTGGCCACCCGCAATACCTTGATTACCGACTACAGTCTCGGTCGGATCATGGAAATTACCCCCAGTGGCCGTCTGTTTTGGGAATATGATCAAGGCAAATCTTCTGAGCACCGTCTGAAAAACCCTGTGCGTGCGACAGCCAATGGTTTAAACCACGTCTTGATTGTGGATCAGGGCCATCACCGTGTGATTGAGGTGGATAAGGATTCTGATCTGCACATGCAGTATGGCAAGATGGGCGAAGCAGGCGTAGCAGATGGCATGTTAAATATGCCCAGCGACGTTCAACGTCTCGCCAATGGCAACCTGCTGATCACAGATACCGGCAACCACCGTATTCTTGAGCTTGAAAACATGCAGTTGGTCTGGCAATACGGCAATCCTGAGAATAAAGACTCAGGCGGCTACGGTCTGGAACCCGGTTATCTCAGCTATCCCCAATCGGCACAACGCCTCGACAATGGCAATACCCTGATCGTAGATGCTGGCAATTTACGCATTCTGGAACTGGATCCTGAGGGCAAAATTCTCTGGGAACACTTTACCAATTCTGGCCCCGAAGAATACCATATGGATTCCCCCTTTCGGGCCACCTATCTGCCCAATGGAGTCGTCACAGTTTTGGGAGAAAGCTCCCTGTTTGAATACGATACCCGCGAGAAAAAGGTTGTTTGGGGCTGCCAAATGTCGGATTTTGAAAAGGCCAAAGCCGTTCTGAAAACAGAACAGGCCACCAAACGCTTTGTCAAACACGGGGTACGCAACCCCTATATGCGTCTTGAAAAAAGCGAAGAAGAACTTGCAGCGGCCTCCAAATCTGAAGCGGTACAGGCACTGATTGCCAAACGCATATCCAGTATGCGCACCTCAACCAGCAATAAGGCCCATGTGACTCTCTTGGGCAAACCAACCCTCGATCCGCTGCAGTTTTATTTGGTAGAGCGCACCAAAAACCGGGTATTGCAAGTGGATCGGGAAGGGCGCATGGATTGGCGTTATGGCGAAAAAGAAGGGGAGGTCTTGCTCAAACCACACTCCTGTACCCGCATGCTCTCAGGTCATATTTTGGTAGCAGATACTGACCAGCACCGCGTGATTGAAATTGATCCCAAAACAGCCAAAATTGTCTGGCAATTTGGTGAAACCGGCAAGGCCCTCAATGACAACAAAGGTCTGAACCGACCCCGTTGGGCCCAGCGCCTGGGCAATGGCAATACCCTGATCGTGGATCAGGGCAATAGCCGCATTTTTGAACTGAGCCCAACCAACGAAATTGTCTGGATTTATGAGGGGGTAGAACACCTGACGGGCCCCTATCAAGCCAGCAAGCTTGAATCGGGCAATATTTTGTTTACCGATTGGGCGGTACACCAAGTACTCGAAATTTCACAGGAGGGCCAGGTCGTCTGGAAATTTGGTGAACGCAAAACCTCTGGAGAAGATGGCCAACACTTGAGCTATCCAGAATTTGCCTCTCGCTTAAGCAATGGCAATACCTTGATTGCAGATACACGCAATGACCGCGTGATTGAAGTCAATTCTGAGGCCGAAATTGTCTGGGAATGCTCGGGACGCAAGGAAATCAAATACGGTTCCCCTTCCTACGCTCAACGCATGCCCAATGGCAATACCTTGATCGTGCACAGTCACAACCGACAAATCCTTGAGGTTTCTCCTGAGCTGAAAGCACTGTGGAAGCTGATGCTGCCCTTTGAGCGCCCGGCTGCCCCTGCACGCCCCAGTGGCACAGAACCCTCCCCCGCATGATCGCCCTGGTGACAGGCGGCAGCCGAGGGATAGGCAAAGCGATTGCACGTTCACTGGCACAACAGGGTATCACGACTTGGCTTTGCGCCCAGAATCGAGAGCGTCTTGAACAAGCCTGCAAAGAATTGCAGCAGGAAGGCTTGCCCGTCAAAGCGCAACAATTGGATGTAACCTCTCCTTGGGAGGTCGACGAAGTATTTGCAAAAATTGTCGCCGAAAGTGGAAGATTGGATATTCTGGTCACTGCGGCCGGTGTTTCAGGTTTCAGCAATCTGGAAAGCGATCAGGACTTACAGGTCTGGCAACGCACTATTTCCACCAATCTGAATGGAACCTATCTCTGTTCTCGGGCCGCCGTGCTTGAAATGCGCAAAACAGGGGGCGGTCGGGTCGTACATATTTCCTCTGTTTTGGGTTTAAAAGGCATCCGTCATTCTCTTGCCTATTGCGCGGCCAAGCATGGCGTCGTTGGGTTGACCCGCGCCTTGGCACAGGATGTCATGCCCTGGGGCATTACTGTCAATGCGGTCTGCCCTGGCTGGGTACGCACCGATATGGGCAAACAAAGCATGGCCGCCATTGCAGAGCACTATGATCTCCCTGCCGAGCTCTTTGAAGAAGAAGAACTGCGTGCGGTTCCACTCGGTCGATGGATAGAGCCCGAAGAAGTCGCAGAAATGGTCAATTACCTGGTTTCCCCTCAAGCAGCCGCCATCACCGGCCAGGCCTTTGAAATTTCAGGCGGATTATAATCACCAGAAATTCATGCAAGCTTAAATCACAGTTAATTTTCTTTACGTCAGAAATGAAGGCCGCTTGCGGATAATCAAACTATCAAAACCCGCGTAGAGGAAATTAAAAATGTCTATTCAAGCAATCAACAATACCGCCGTTATGCTTCAATCCAGTGCTCCCAAACAGGTAGCCCCCCAAACAGAAAAACCCGCTCCCGCAAAAGCCGAAACCAAAGGCGCTTTGGATACCTTCTCCAATACGTTAACAGGTGCTGTAACGGGTGCTCAGGCAACCGGTCTGCTTGCCGCCACCGGCGTAGGCATCATGACCTTTGCTGGTTTAAAAGACGCTCCAGCTTTCCATCGTGTTCTGCTTTCTGCTCTGAATGCAGGCGGAGGCGCCATGGCCGGTATGGCTATTGGCGGACTCAGTGGCGCTGTTGCCGGTGCAGTTGCAGATAGCAAATCAGGAGGCGCCATGGCAGGTGCAGCAACTGGTGCTGTTGCAGGAGCCGTCGCACTGACAGCTTTGAGTGTCAAAAGCGGCAAAGCCCTCGATTTAAAAACCTTGGCTGGAGGCGCAGCTCTGGGCGCAGCTCTGGGGGCTGTCGGTGGTTTCACTGGCGCCGCGATTAAAAATAAATAAAACCGCAAAAACATCAAAAAGCCCCTGGAAATTCCGGGGGCTTTTATCAGTTGGGCCAAAACTCAGCTGAGTTCGACGCTTGCGTTTGGAAGAGCGGGTTCCAACCGCCGCGAGAAAAACATCACCAGCGCCAAAACGCCAAAGAGACCCAAGCTGCCAATTAAAAGCGCGTAATCCTGTTGGTCGATAATCACATAGATAAAACCATAAAGCGCGCTTAGTATCCCTCCCATCACAACCGTTAAAGGCCAACTGCGCAAAAATCCTGCGGCATAGGCCGTAATCAAGACAATCGTCATGGCGGCAGCAATCAGATAGGCTTTTTCAAAGCCCAGAATTTCTGAGATCGAAAGCAACAAGGTATAAAAAACACAGAGCGCAAAACCCACCAGCAAATACTGCAGGGGGTGAACCATACGCCCTGTCAAAATCTCGACAAAGAAAAAGGTAAGGTAGGTCAAGCCAATAAAAAACAGAGCATATTTCACAGAACGCAAAACCTTGTGGTAATGATTCAAAGGTTGAATCAACCAAACCCCAAAACTGGAATTTTCAAAACTGTATTGCTTGCCATTCCAAAGCTGCGGAAAATTACGATTGAGGTGTAAAACTTTCCAACTGGCCGTAAAATCTTGGGCCCCAATTTTGCGCTCATCGGGCAAAAATGCGCCATCAAAACTGGGATTCGACCAGGGAGCCTTGAGCTTGACCGTGGTTTCCTGTCCCACAGGCACAAAGAAAAGCTTTTGGGTGCCTTTCAATTTCAAACGCATTTGAAAAGCAAGCGTTTTTTTACTCACGTTTTCAGTCAAGCGCACAGGGGTATGAATCCCAGAAGTAAAAAGATGATCGGTGACCGTGCCCGGATCCATAGCGTGCTGCTTACCAGCCCAATTTAAAGTCACCGTTTCTTTAATTCCGCGTAAATCTGAAATACCCGTTGAAACAAAGGCCTGATCCCAGAGCAGATTCTGGGCTTCAACCGGTAAATGCTGAAACTGATTCGGCGAAAATTTACCCTCAAGCTGAATATCTGAGGTATAAACCGTCATGGTGTAAATCCCCCTGTGAAGTATTTCAGGATTCAAGACACCGTTGACGGTGAGCTGCTGGGGTAAAAAATGAAGGTATTCAATTGTGGTTTTGGTTTTGCCCTTATCCATCAGAATTTCACGTCGGTAGGGAAGCGTGAGAATCGGCCCTGTCAGCGTCTGCGGATCTGCCCATTTTCGATTGATCTCTTCAGTCGCACTGTGTTGCAGACCTTCACGCTCATGCACCAGGCCCTGCACAAAAGCCACAGGAATCATAGAGAGCAGAAATAAGAACAGCATGGAAAACAATTTAAACGTAATCGAAGCACGCAAACGACGCCAGGATTGCAGAAGATCCTGCCAACCCAGATTGGGAGAGAGGGGGGGAGGGGATTCCATGATTAAACTCCTAAAGAACTTTATATAACAAAGTAATTTAAAATAATAATAAACTACTTTATAATACAAAGTAAAGTCCCAACCCCCCCTCAGTAAAAAAATCATTGTGCAAAACCCCACTTTCAAGAAACTGTATTATTCTGAAAAGAGTTCCCAAGAGGAAAACCTATGCCAGACACACCCGTTTATACCTTTCGCTTCACGGCCTTCAGCCCCCAGACGCTGATTGCACAAGCCTGCCGCTTTCACAATACGAAGCAGCGCGAAAAAGCTGCGCGCCTTGATGATCTCTTTGCAGAAGCAGAGTATATTTCAGCACAAGCCCACCCCCGTGTATTGGAGCGAGTTTGCGTCAATTATTTACACTACCTCTGTGAACGCCAATACCCTGAGATCAGTGAAATGCGTGGAAATGCCGAGCGTTTTGAGGAGTATGCACAGGCCAAACAAGCAATCTTGAAAAGCATTTCAGAACGTTTTGCCTGGTTGGAAGCAGAATGCAAACGACAAGCTTTGATTTAAATTTGGAAGCAATAAGTAAATTAGAAGCACCTTGCTCTTGACCTGTTTTTCACACTTTCGTATGCTAAACGGGAAAGGCTTATTTCAATAGGAAAATTGCCCATGGGTTCGATCTCTGCTGTCCACACTCAAGCTCAACGGCTCCCTGGAACAAGGGCCAAAGAACCTGTTCAAAAACCACCTTCTCCCCCTCATCAACCGGCAAAAGAACCTGTTCAAAACCGTTTGAATCCACACCTACCCGCTCAAGGTCAAGCAAATCCAGATATTCCCTTTCTCTCAGAGCAAACAGGTTCGATTGTGCTCAATGAAAGCGCCAAAACCCTGATCGAGGAGGGCAGCGAAGCGAGCGTTAAACAGACAGTCCCTGTTTTAAACCGCGCGGTGACAAGGGCCTCAAGCCATCTGGGCCGGGCTGCGACCCGCCGAGCTTCCCGCACTTTAGCAGCCTCTGTTCCAGTGATTGGAGCTGGCATTTCTGCCCTGGGAGCCCAAGATGATTTTAAACGGGCCGCACAAGAAAAAAAATTAAACCACTCCCTGGCCGCAACGGCTTTTCAAGCCTCAGCCTGGCTCAACAGCTTCGATGCCAGCATTGGGGTCTGGTCAGCAGGAGCAGCGGCCACAGGCGCAGGCCTCCCAATTGCCGCAGGCCTGGAAGTGGTAGGCTGGATCTCGACAGGGGTGGGCTTTGCTTTGGGAGTGGGGGGCGAATATTTGAGTCTGAATCAAGACTGAAGATTCACTTAGAAAGCAAAAATGCAGAAATCAAAAGCAATCATCGCAAGCTATCTCGGCCTCATCTTCTTTTCGGCCTTTATCTTTCTGGGTGCTGGGAAACTCTGGTACTGGCAAGGCTTCTTGTATTTGGTCGCCGCCCTGATCGGCACCACCTTCAACCACCTGCTGCTTCCCAAAGGTTCAACACTAACAGAAGAACGCATGAAAACAGCCCAAAACGGCTTGGACTGGGATAAAAAAATTCTGGGTCTGACGTTTATTCTCAGTCTTGTGACTTTTTTTGTGGCGGGATTGGATTCAGGAAGATTTCACTGGACAGGCAAGGTTCCCCTGAGCCTAACCGTGATCGGTGTGCTGCTCCTTTTGACAGGTCAACTTATTTTTGCCTTTGCCAAAAGAGAAAATGCCTTCTTTTCAAGCACGGTCAGACTGCAAACAGAAATCGGACACCAGGTCTGCGCTTCAGGACTTTATCGGGTCGTCAGACACCCCGGCTACCTCGGCCTGATCCTTGCGAATCTGGGTTTTCCTCTGATCATGAACGCCTATACTGCGTTTCTTCCCACCCTTCTGGGTATCGCCCTGATACTGCTCAGAACCCAACTTGAGGATCGTTTTTTAAACGAAAATCTTGAGGGCTACAGGGCATACGCCCAGAAGACCCCTTATAGGCTTATTCCCTGGGTTTACTGAGCTAAAAGCCCAAACAGTTTCTCCTCTCTGCTTGGTTTTTGCAAATCAGAGGGGTAAAAACTCGATTTCGCATGATTTAGGTTTAACTTATTTCTTTTTTAAACTTCACTTAAACTTGTTAACTCAAGTTTTGATGGCCTGTGGGGGATATAAGTAGTTAAGCATATACCAAGCTTTGGTAATCAAAGTAATTGGTAAGTAATCAAGAGCTTAAGGAGACCCCTGGCCTTGCAAACCACAATGACCACCCGCACAACGGTAACTACCAGCTACCGGGTTCAAAATCCGGTACTTCTGCCTTTGCCTCAATTGCTGCCAGCTCCGGCAGTCCCCTTTTGTCCTGGCCCCCCATCCAGGCCAGAACATCACGACAGCTATATTCCTGAGCAAATTCGCACAGGGCCTGTCGGCGATCTTTTGATTGGTGGCATTGTGGGCCATAAATACCAGGGCCAGTTCACTGAAGCTTTGCAAAACCTCAAAACCAATGGTCTGACCCTTGCTGGCCTGAAAGGTCTGGGACAAGCCAGTCTGAAGGCCGGGGGGCTGAGTGCCGGCATTACAGGTGCCGTCTCAACCTTTCAAAACTTTGCAGCCGTCGCAGGTGGGAAAATCAGCGCACGAGATGCAGTCAGCAATATCACCACTGACAGCGTGGGTGGACTTCTGGCCGGATCTACAGCAGGCATCGGAGCTGGAGCCGCCTCACTGGCCCTGGGCTCTTTGGGGGTCACCGGGCTTCCCCTCACAATTGGCGCAGCAGTGGCCGGTGCCCTGGGGGGTTTGGGAGGCAGCCAGCTTTATGAAGCCAGCGGATTACGCGATCGTGTTTTCCGAGGCGCACGGGCTTTCTTTGGCTGAACTTCAGGTTAAGCCCTGCTCCTGTGTTGACGACGAGGAGCTTAACCTTCAATAAAACACATATATAACCCTTGACTCATTATTTGAATCAAGGGTTATATTTTGTAAAAAAAATCATTTTTCCTTATTAATTAGAAATAAAACAGACCTTCTTAAAATCTGCCCTTGAGAAAATTCATATTTTTTAGAAAAAACCCAAATTTTTGCATTATTCAACATATGGAGTAATTCCTGAAAATTCAGACTCACAGTAAACTGAATGCAGAAATTGAAAAAACAATTTTAAAATACACTGAAAGAAAAAAAAGAGAATAACTTTTAGCATGTCCAACAAATCCACGCCCTTTCTGGATGCTGGTCAATACCTGAAGCGTGTACGCAAACAACAGGGACTCTCTCAAATTGAATTGGCTGAAAAAATGGCCCAGCTCATTCAAAAAGAATTGCCTGGTGAAGAGTTCAGTCAAAGCACCATTTCACAATTGGAACGTGGCTATATTCGCTTAAGTAAAGTTAAACTCCGCTTGCTCTTTCAAGCCCTGGGTATCAGCCCAGAAGAACGCTCACAACTCAGCCGCCTCTATCTCTATGAAAGCTCTCCCAAACAATCCAGCATGGGCTTTCATCAGCAGGAGTATCTGCAAAATCTGGGACGACAGGCCCTCGAAAAACCCTCTGACTTTTTTATACGGGCCAATCAAATTTCCTGTTATATGCAATTGGGTGAAATGCAAATGGCGATTATGCATGCCCAGGATGCCCTCGAAAAAGTACGGCTCACCGGCGCACAAAAGCTGATCCACTATATTCTGCAAAGCAAACTGCTCTCGGCCCAATCCACCCAGGAAAACAGCCGCACACGCCAATTGGAAATGCTGCAAAAGTCATGCCGAACACTTGAGGAGGGACTACAGGAATGGAGGCGACTGGAAATCCAGCTTAAAAATAAACTACCGGCCTCCCAATTTCAGCAACTTCGTCTGCATCTTACCCTGAGTCATTTTACCCCCCTGTTTCAACTGTTTAATCATCGCTATGGGCGCACACCGTTGGCTTCTTCCCTTGAGGAAATTCAAGCCGATTTCAAACAACTGGGACAGGTTCTTCAGGAACTGCGGACTGCACTGGCAGATCTCAAACAAGAAGAATGGTTTATTGACGTTAAATATTTGGAACGCGAAGACTTAAGAGTGCGGTATTTGTACCAGGAAATCTGGCAATCCCATTTTATTTTCCGCTATTTCCGTTCAGTTCAAGTGGCCCGCTCAGCGCGCAGAATCCGCGATATTCCTCAAATCATGCTCAAAAGCAAGCAAAAACTCAAAGCGATGAATAATCTGCGCAATTTATTTGGCATCAACGCCGAGGGAGAACTCACGCTGCAGGGAGCCGATGCCTCGCAACAGGAAGAGTCAGAAGCCTTGCAGAAATACACGCGCGATTTGGCAATGGGCATTCGTTCTCATTTTCTCAGTTACCAAAACCTGACCCAGAATGCGGGCCTTTACTCACCAGATGCCCAATTCAATGAATCCTTTACGAGTACCTATTTCCTTTTGCCTCAATTATTGGCTCGCTTAGGGGTTTTCAGCGATATGAATCTGGAGACCCTCTATTTTCTTACCAATTCAACGACCCAATCGAACTACCACTTTCTCTGCGCCAATTATTTTGCCCTGCGCTATATCTCGCTCTGTTTGCAGGGCAATTCGGAAATGCGCCTGGAATACCTTGAAAAGAGTGCTCTGCACTTTCACAAAACCAGTTTAAGCACAGAGAGAATCTTTCTTGAACCCTATCTCTGGACAGCCTATTTGCTGGCCATTTTCCGTGAAGACAGCCCCAAGGAAGAAAATAACAGCTTTGCCCGGATCAAAGAAGGCCTGCAAAAATGGGGTGAGGAATCCAATTAAGCCTTGGGGGTTCAGCCCCGGATAGAGGAAATCATCACGTATAATGTAGGCAGAGTGCCGTGAAAGGATGATTTCTCATGTACCATGCCCCTGAACGGGAAGCTTATATTCCCCAAAACCCGATTCGCCTGGTGACCGCAGCCTCGCTTTTTGACGGTCATGACGCAGCCATCAATATCATGCGCAGAATCCTGCAGATGACAGGTGCCGAAGTGATTCACCTGGGGCATAACCGCTCCGTCGCAGAAATTGTCGATTGCGCAATTCAGGAAGACGTTCAAGGCATTGCCGTCACCTCTTATCAAGGCGGTCATCTCGAATACTTCAAATATATGTATGATCTGCTCCAGGAAAAAGGAGCTGGCCATATCCGCATTTTTGGAGGCGGTGGCGGCACAATTCTACCCAGTGAGATTCAGGAACTGCATGCCTATGGCATTGCCCGGATCTATTCCCCTGACGATGGACGTGAACTGGGTCTGCAGGGCATGATCAACGATCTGCTCGAAAAATGTGATTTCGCAACCACGGTGCCTGAAAAAGCCTTACACGATCTGCAGGTCAAATCACCCCTGCAGATTGGCCAATTGATCACCCTGGCCGAGAATCATCCTGAGGCTGCCAGCCAAATCGAAGCACAGTTGGTTTCTCGCTCAGAAGTTAAAAATGTGCCCGTGGTCGGCATTACTGGAACGGGTGGTGCAGGAAAATCTTCACTGGTCGATGAACTCGTTCACCGTTTTTTACGTGATTTTCCCAATAAGACCCTGGCGATTGTTTCGGTTGACCCCACCCGGCGCAAAAGCGGGGGTGCTTTGCTGGGCGATCGCATTCGCATGAACAGCATTCACAACCCACGCGTCTATATGCGCTCCCTGGCCACACGCCAATCCAATCTGGCCCTCAGCAGACATGTGCGTGACGCTTTGCTGGTCTGCAAAGCCGCTGCCTATGATCTGATTCTGCTGGAGTCTTCAGGCATTGGCCAATCCGATACCGAAATCATTGAGCACAGCGATCTGAGCCTCTATGTCATGACCTCCGATTATGGAGCCGCCTCACAACTTGAAAAAATCGACATGATCGATTTCGCCGATCTGATCGCGATCAATAAATTCGACAAGAGCGGCTCCCTCGATGCTTTGCGTGATGTGCGCAAACAATACCGCCGCAACCGCAATCTCTTTCAGCTCGAAGACGAAGCCCTGCCGGTGATCGGCACCATGGCCTCACAGTTTAATGACCCTGGCGTGAATCAACTGTATAAACGCCTGATGGAGCGGCTCAATCAGCTCGGTGAGGGAGAATTTAGCTCTCAATTGCAGATGCCCCTGGCCGAAACAGAAAAAATATATATTATTCCCCCCGAGCGCACCCGCTATCTGGCTGAAATTGCCGACGAACACCTGCGCTACCAACGCCTGACCGAAGAACAGAGCACCCTGGCCCGCCAGCTCTTTCAACTCCAGGGCAGTCTGGCACTCTTGCCCCCTGAAGCAAAGCCTCTGCGCGCCGAATTGGAGGCGATTTACGCAGACAAACAAAAACACCTCAGCCCAGAAACCCGAAATCTGCTGGATAGCTGGCCTGAAATCGTCAAAACCTATACCGCCGATGAACTGGTTTACCATGTACGCCAGCGTGAAATCCGCCAGCCGCTTTACCGCACCTCGCTCTCGCAAAGCAAAATCCCCCGCGTGGCCCTGCCCAAAACCCAGGATTGGGGTGATCTGCTCAAATGGCGCATGACAGAAAACCTGCCGGGTGAATTCCCCTATACTGCGGGGGTCTTTCCCCTCAAACGCGAAGGCGAAGACCCCACACGTATGTTTGCTGGTGAGGGCGGCCCCGAGCGTACCAACCGCCGTTTTCACTATGTTTCGCTGGGCATGCCCGCCAAGCGCCTCTCAACCGCCTTTGATTCGGTCACCCTCTATGGCGAAGACCCCGATCCACGCCCGGATATCTATGGCAAAGTCGGCAATTCAGGTGTGAGCATTGCCACCCTGGATGACGCCAAAAAACTCTATTCAGGCTTTGATCTCTGCCACCCCAATACCTCAGTCTCGATGACGATCAACGGCCCTGCGCCTATGTTGCTGGCGTTTTATATGAATGTGGCCACCGATCAGCTCTGCGAGAAATATATTCACGAAAACAGTCTGGAAGCAGAAGTTGAAGCCCAAATTGAAGCGATCTATGCAGCCAAAGGTCTGCCCCGCCCCCGTTACCAGGGAGACTTGCCCGAAGGCAATGATGGCCTGGGCTTGTTCTTGCTGGGAGTAACCGGAGATCAGGTGCTGCCCGCCGAGGTCTACCAGCGTCTGCGGGCCGAAGCCCTGAGCAGTGTACGCGGGACGGTTCAGGCCGATATTCTCAAAGAAGACCAGGCCCAAAACACCTGCATTTTTTCAACGGAGTTCGCCCTGCGCATGATGGGGGATATTCAGCAGTATTTCACCGATCACCGGGTCAAAAATTTCTATTCGGTCTCCATTTCGGGCTACCATATCGCCGAAGCGGGGGCCAACCCGATTTCACAGCTGGCATTTACCCTTGCCAATGGCTTTACCTTTGTTGAGTATTATCTTTCACGCGGCATGAAAATCGATGATTTTGCCCCCAATCTCTCGTTCTTTTTCTCAAATGGGGTTGATCCTGAATATGCGGTGATCGGACGGGTCGCCCGCCGAATCTGGGCCAAGGCCATCAAACATGTCTATGGTGGCAACGATCGCAGCCAAAAGCTGAAATACCATATTCAAACCTCTGGCCGCTCTCTGCACGCCCAGGAAATTGCCTTCAACGATATCCGCACCACCTTGCAGGCCCTTTACGCCATTTACGACAATTGCAATAGCCTGCATACCAATGCCTATGACGAGGCCATTACCACCCCGACCGAAGAATCGGTACGCCGTGCCATGGCCATTCAGCTGATTATCAACCACGAGTTGGGGCTTGCCAAGAATGAAAACCCCCTGCAAGGGGCCTTTATCATCGAAGAATTGACCGATCTGGTCGAAGAAGCCGTGATGGCTGAATTCCGCCGCATCTCTGAACGTGGCGGGGTGTTGGGGGCCATGGAGCGCCAATACCAGCGCTTTAAAATTCAAGAAGAATCCCTCTATTATGAGCACCAGAAACTCAGTGGGGAATTGCCGTTGATCGGCGTCAATACCTTCTTGGGGAGTGATGGTTCGCCCACACTGATTCCCAATGAGGTAATCCGCGCCACCCCCGAAGAAAAAGAATACGCCATCAGCTCACTCCAAGCCTTTCAGGCCCGCAATGTAGAGACCGCGCCCGCCGCCCTCAAAACCCTGCAGGAAACAGCGATTCAGAATGGCAATCTGTTTGAAACCCTGATGGAGAGCGCCAAGATCTGCTCACTCGGACAGATGTCGGGTGCGCTCTATGAAGTGGGCGGACAATACCGGCGGAATATGTGATTCCCTGGAAAAAAATCAGAGCGGTCTGCTTTGACCGGGGCAATGTCACTCACAATTGCCGCCTGGGTCCAGCCACGAGAGAAAAGGATCGGATCGCGGCTCTGGCCTTGGCCCAACACTTACAGCACCTCACAGGACAGGGCTCTACCCCAGAGGCGATTCAAGCAAACCTGCTCACCCCCTGGCGGGCCAGTTTTGCCCAACGGCGGGAGCGAGGCCATGAATTGCCTCTTGAACCTTTTTTTATAAGGGCTTTTCCTGAGCTGAAGGACAAGCCAAACCAACTGCAGGAACTGATCTCCATTTTAGGCGCCACCCTGATTCAATGGGATCAACCAGCCCCCGATCTGCTTCCCCTGTTAAAAACCCTGAAAAAGGCAGACCTTCAGGTTGGAATCGTCTCAAATACGATTCTGCCAGACAGGGTTTATCTTCACAAATACCAGAGCGATCAGCTGACAAGCATGATTGATCACTATCTTTTCAGCTACAGTCAGGGCCTACGTAAACCAGAGCCAGAAATACTAATTCGGGCATGTGCCCAATTGGGGGTCAGCCCCCAAGAAACTGTGATGATTGGTGATCAAGAGGAGGTAGATCTTCGCTGTGCGCGAGAAGCAGGCGTTTATGCTGTTTTATACCGTCCTGAAAACACAAACAAAGCCCACCCCAATCAAGCTGATTTAATCATTCAAAGTTTTGCAGAACTTGAAGCCTGCCTGACTTAAACCCGCCGCCCGGTGGCATAGCCCGTATAATTGCCCAACACGATCCGGGCCACAGTCTGGCTGACCGCTGGAGCCAAATACTCTGGGGGTGGGTTCCAGGCGGCCCCTGTCGCCAACACGGTGCGCACCGCCAACAGAATCGCTTCCGGGGTGGCCCCGCTGATAAAATTGCTGCCGACCTCCAGGGTTTCGGGCCGCTCAGTCACATCCCGCAGGGTCACACTGGGCACCTTAAACAGGGCGCATTCTTCTTGAACCGTGCCACTGTCGCTTAAAACACAAAAGGCCTGCTTTTCAAGGGCGACAAAATCAAAGAGTCCCAGAGGTTCCATCGCCACCACTCCTGGCGGCAGTTCACGCCCCTGTTTCTGCAATTGCGAGCGGGTGCGGGGGTGCAGACTGCAAATTAACGGCAAATGGTAGGTCTGCCAAAGCGATTCAAAGGCCTGCAGAAAAGCGCTGAAACGCTCAGGGTTATCGACATTCTCTTCACGGTGCAAGGTCACCAGGAAATATTCCCCTGACTTGAGTTTCAGGGTTTCTAAAATGGTGCTGGCGGCAATCTGGGGCTGAAAATGGTCGAGCACTTCTTTGATCGGATTGCCGGTGACATAGATCCGCTCACTCTCCACCCCCTCCCGCAGCAGGTTCTGACGGCTGCGCTCAGTATAGGGCATGAGCATATCACTGCAATGGTCAATCACGCGGCGATTGACCTCTTCAGGTACAAATTCGTTATAACAGCGGTTGCCTGCCTCCATATGATAGACCGGAATGCCCTGACGCTTGGCCACATAGGCCCCCAAGCCGCTGTTGGTATCGCCCAAAATCAGAACCCGATCGGGTTTTTCCTGGGCAAAAACAGCTTCTACCTGGCTGAGAATTTTGGCAACCTGCTGCATGGGCGTCTCTGAGCGGGTTTCAAGCACATGATCCGGGGCTCGCAGCCCCAACTCTTCGAAAAAAATCGCATTCAAACGGGCATCGTAATTTTGGCCGGTATGCACCAGCACATGCGAAGTGAGCTGATCTAAAAGGGGAATAATCAGGCTCAGGCGGATAATTTCAGGGCGGGTGCCCAAAAGGGTCATGATTTTCATTGCTTGGCTCCATGCACTGCAAAATGGTCTAAAAGCCCCTTTAACCAGGCTTCATAGGCAGGAAAGCGGGGAATTTTTGCATTCAGGGCCCGCCCCCGCTGACGGGTCGCTTCACGATCGGCCAAAGCCTGTCGCAAACAGGTACGAAGGTCTTCAAGGTTTGAACTGAAGCTGATCCAGGCCGATTCAGCCCACTCAGCCGCCAGCCAATTCAGGCTTAAAAGCGCAGTTTCGCTTTGGGCCAGATAGGGCCAGAAAGGCAGCCACTGTGCCGGATCAGCCACAGGTTGCAGCCACAGCCAGGCCAATTGAAAAACGCCCATGGCCTCGGCCCTGTCGAGATAAGAAATTACAATATTTTCAATGTTTTCAGGATCTACCCCAGCCGCTTCAATCTCCTGGAAAACTTCTTCATATATCGCGTCGCGCTCTGAGGAGGCTTCAGGAATATCCAGAACCAAAAACAGCAGGCTCAAATCCGGCTGATTCAAACCCTCAGCCAAAAAGGCCTGTAAACTTTCACGCCAACGGGAACCGTTTTCAGGCGCGTACACAATCAAAATCACGTCCCCGGCCAAATCCTCTAACTCAAGCGGAAGATTCAAGTTTGGGGCCCAGGCAGGAAAAAAACTTTTTTCAGGCAGGGGCAAACAGGCGTATTCGGCCTGACTGACTTTTTCTGCCCCGCTTGCGCTGAACTGCCAGGCACAGACCTTGGCCAGCGCATCCTGTTCAGACAGTTCGAGCCAGCCTTGGGTCGAAAACACAAAGGAGCGTTCAGGCCCCGGCACAGCCACAATAGAGGTTTCAGGCCACAAGACCTGGCTCAAGGGCTGGGGCAGGGGCAGGTGCCAAGTGGCCAAACCCTTTAAAAATTCAGCGGCCCGACGAAAATCAAAGGCTTCAGCAGCCCACTGAATCAAAGCGCTCTGGGCCCGCTTGCTGTAAAGACAGCGCTGCTCGAGCAGATCAGGGTTGCCAATCGGCAGATAGGCAGATAAAGCTTCTAAAAAGGCCCCAAGCTCTCCCTGAGCCAGTTCCAGGGGGGGCAAATCCGCCAGTTCACGCTTCAAATAGGCTGCAATCTGGGTTTTCCAGTTTTCAAGCAAGCTGGGCAATTCTGCCTTCAAATCGGGCTCCTCGGCCCAAATACTGAGAGCGACCTCTGACTGGGGGCCAAAAGCAGCACAAAACTCTGTTAAAACGGCCAGCAAACGGTGACTTTTCAAGGCTGGGCGTGACAAGGTCAAGCCCCAGCGCAAGGGCAGTTTCAAACTGTAGGGGGCAAGCTCAGGGGGGGTGAGTTCGGTCAGCAACTGCGCACGCAGCGCTTGTGCCTGGGCCTGTTCTGTAGCAGGAAAAATAGCGTGCTCCAAAGTATACAAGGCTTCATCATAGATGCCCTGGCGGGCCAATAAGGGGGCATACCAAAGCGGGAATTGTGAAGTAGAAATACCCTGACGCCGCAGAGAATCTTCAATCTGGCTCAATTGAATCCGTTCCTTGGCGCTGCGCATCACCAAATTGGCTTCGGCAGGCACAATCTGGCTGTATTGGCCGGTATTGACCGGGTGAAAACGGCTGACCGTCAAAACTTCAGGCAAATAGCTCACCTCATAGCCCGCCAGCAAAATCCGCAACCACATTTCATAGTCCTGGGTAACAGACCAGCTGTTTTTAAAGGGGCCTACGGCTTCAAAGACTTTTTTGGGAATCAGGGTGGTGCAGCCATTGATCTGGTTGCATAAAAGCGAATAGAAAAGCATGTCCTGATCTTCTGCCGTGCCGGCCCCAAAGGGCCAGGTCACAGCCCCGCGTTCAGCCAATTGACGTTGCTGTTCGGCGACAGGCAAAGGACAATACTGGGCCAAATAATCAGGCTCAGCGCTTTCGACACCGGGTTGAGAATGCAATAAGCCCAAGCGGGGATGCGTTTCCTGTCGAGACTGAAAGACCTCCACATTGCGGGCCAGTTTGGTCGGCAGATAGTAATCATCTGCACTCAACCACGAAATATACTCCCCCTGAGACTCTGCAATCGCTCGGTTCAAAGCCCTGGCCACACCACAGCCCATGCGTTCCTGCTTGAAAAGTTTGACGCGTTCTCCCCTGTAACGGGCGACAATCTCAGGGCCCTGATCGCTGGAACCATCATCCACCACAATCATTTCAAGGTTGGGATAGGTTTGATTGAGCACGCTTTCAATCGCCTGGGCAATATACTGCTCATAGTTATACAGCGGCGTAATGACCGAGACCAGCGGCAAAGACATGGGATTTACTCCAGCAGGCAGGTTTGAAGAATCGCTTTGACTTGCTCCAGGTTCAGCAGCGTGCCACTGGCAGAGGTAAAATCGTGTTCTCTTGAAACCGGCAGAGGCGTATCATAGGTTCCTCGATAGAGTTCCTTCTGGTGATAGGCTTCCACACAGATCAGATTTTCATCAGAAAGAAAAGTGGCGCGCGCCAGTTCTTCCTGAGAGGCCAAAACCTCATGGATCTTCTCGCCGGGACGCACCCCGATATCGATATAGCCATATTCATCGAGGCTGATCTGGTGATAGTGCTGCAAATAAGCTTCAACCAAGGTACGTAAATCACTGGCTTCCACTTTTTGAATGAACATCTGACCATCGGTGCCCTTGTCGATCGCGTAGCTGACCAAAGCAACAGCCTGTTCCAGGCTCATCAGAAAGCGGGTCATGCTGAAATCCGTGATCGGAATTTTTTCATTGCGGCGGACTTTTTCACGCAAAAGCGGCAGAATCGAGCCCCGTGAACCAATCACATTGCCATATCGGGTGGTACAAAAAATCGTATCGCACTCACGGCTGGCCTTGGAGGTCATGATTTTTTCACCCAAAGCCTTGGCCATGCCATAGGCATTGATCGGGTAAACGGCTTTGTCAGTGCTGAGATAAATCGCTTTTTTCACCTGATTGGCCTGACAGGCCTTGACCAGATTGCTGACACCCAAGGTATTGGTTTTAATACACTCTTCGGTAAACAACTCTCCCACCGGCACATGCTTCAAAGCGGCAGCATGCACCACCACATCCATATCGCGGGCTGCCGCTGAATAGGCATCCGGGTCACGCACGTCACCGATAAAAGTTTCAAGTTTTAAATGGGGGTAGCGGGACTCCATGCCCACTTGCTTGGCTTCATCACGGCTCATCACCCGAACTTTACCCTGATACCGGATAGACTGAAGATGTTCAATAAATGCCGTACCGAATGAACCTGTCCCACCGGCAATGAGAATATTCATGGGTGTTTTCCCTTTAATCTGCGCAGAATTAAAATCTTAAAGTATATTTAAGCTTGCCAGGAATTATAGCATGTCCCACAGACACGGGGCAGCCGTAAGCAGAGAGCGATTCAGACAAAGCATGCTCGGACTCCTGTATCCTGATTTCTCAATCCTAAAAATGATATAATACGCCAGAATTGTAGAATCAAAAGATGTTCAAACATTTCAAAGATCAAATCTCAGCAGTGGAATTTTCATGAATGAACAAATAGTCCTGTGTCACGGTTGTTTTGATGTGCTCCACACAGGCCATATCTACCACCTTGAAAAAGCCAAGGCTCTCGGAACAAAACTCATTGTCTCGATTACCCATGAAGATTTCGCAAAACGCAAATTGCGTTTTTCGGCAGAAATTCGCAAACATGCTCTGGAAAGCCTCTCCTTTGTAGATCAGGTCATCGTGGTGCGCGACCGCACTGCCGAAACAGCGATTTTAGAAGTAAAACCCAGCTTTTACGTCAAAGGCAAAGAATACGAAGAACTCGAACTGGATCCCTCGGGCGATATCTACCGCGAAAAAACAGCAGTAGAGTCTGTTGGTGGGCAATTGGTCTTTACCGATGATGAAATACATTTCTCAGCCACCAAGCTCAAGGCCAGCAACGGCCCCTTTAAAGATATCTCCGAGGCGTATGATTTTCGCCTGGCAGATATCCTGAGCTTTATTCACGATGTTTCAGAGCTGAAGGTCTGTGTGATTGGCGAAACCATCATCGACCGCTGGACCCCTGTAACCGCTGAGGGAGTCTCGAACAAATCCACCTGTCCCACGGCCTTGGTCAAAGGAAGCTCTCAGGATCAGTTAGGCGGAGCCTATGTCATCGCCAGTCACCTGGCGGGTTTTGTCAAACAACTCGATCTGATCACCCCAGATTTCCGCTCTGTATGTGAGCTGCCGCTGGATGAACGCATTCACCATCGTTTCTATACCCAGGGCCATATCATCAAAGAACGCCTGTATGACCCCAACCTCAATACCAAGATATTTGAGGTCAAACGCTACCATTTACCCGAAGGCTATGAAAACAGTATTGATCTTGAAGACTATGATGTGGTGATTATCGCAGATTTTGGCCACCAGATGATTTCGCGCCAATGTGCGGCCCGCTTGAGCGGATTAACCCACAGTTTCTTAGCCGTGATGGCACAAACCAATTCCAGTAATTTGGGCTTTAACCGCATAGATAAATATCCCCAAGCCCATCTTTACTGCATCGACACCAAAGAAATGATGCTCTGCCTCAACCTCAATGAGCCCGTCAACTGGGAGCACCATCTCAAAGAAATTCAAAAATATATCAGCTTTGATCAACTGCTGGTGACACGAGGAACCGATGGCGCCTTTCACTACAATGGCGAAGCGATTCATTCTTTCCCGGCCCTTTCAGCGCAAATTGTCGACCCGATTGGGGCTGGCGATGCCTTTTTTAGTCTGGCAGCACTGGCGGGCTACCTCAATTACCCGCCCGAAAAAACCCTGCTTTTGGGCAGCTTGGCAGGGGCCATGAATACCCAGTGGCTCTGTAATAAATATTCAATTGAACCGGGCATGCTGATCGAAAGTGCAAAGAAGGTAATTTAAAAGATGAAAGTAATCGTCACCGGCGGCTGCGGCTTTATTGGCAGCCATTTAACAGATGCCTGGATCGCTCAGGGTGCAGAAGTGCTCGTGATCGACAATTTATCCACAGGCCTGCGCCAAAATCTGAACCCCCAGGCACAATTGCTTGAGAAAAGCCTGCAAGACCTCAGCCTGGAGGATCTCCCCCAACTGCAGGGCGCACGTTATATTTTTCACCTGGGGGCCTTGGCCTCGATCGTGCCCTCAATTAAAGACCCGCTGGATTATTTCGACAGCAATGTCAGCGGCACGGTCAGATTGTTGGAACTGGCCCGTCGCATAGACGGCCTCGAAAAATTTGTCTATGCCGCTTCGGGCAGTTGTTATGGTATTCCAGAGACCTATCCAACCCTTGAAGATGCACCGATTAAACCCGAATACCCTTACGCCTTTACAAAATGGCAGGGCGAAGAATTGGTTAAACACTGGGGCCTGGTCTATAACCTGCCTTGGCTCAGCCTGCGCCTGACCAATGTTTTTGGCCCCCGCAGCCGCACAGATACAGGCTATGGCGCAGTTTTTGGCGTTTTTCTAGCGCAAATCGCCAACCAGCAACCCCTGACCATTGTCGGCGACGGCCAACAAAGCCGCGATTTTACCTATGTTTCAGACGTGGTTCAGGCCTTCCAGCTCGCAGCTCAATCTGAAGTTTTGGCTGAAATTATCAATATCGGCTCGGGCAATCACTACAGCATCAATTATCTGGCTGAACTTTTAAAGCCGGTGGGCACCGTGCATGTGCCCAAACGCCCAGGGGAACCCGATATTACCTTTGTAGAGATTGCAAAGGCCCAAAAATTACTGGGCTATCACCCCCAGTATTCCTTTGAAGCAGGTGTGCAGACCATGCTGAATCAGATTGATTTCTGGCGTGAGGCACCGGTCTGGAAACCCGATTCCATTCAAGAAGCAACTCAAGATTGGTTTAAATACTTATCCAAATGAAAGAAATTTTTCAAGCTGAACTCAAAAGCCTGATCGACCTGATTCAAGCCATTCGAAGCGATGAACTGCAAGCAGCAGCCGATCTGATCCGCAAAACCCCCGGCAAATTGATTATTTTGGGCAATGGCGGTTCTAACGGAGTCGCCAGCCATATGGCGGAAGACTATACCAATAATTTCAAGCCCACGCTTTGTTTTTCTGATGCTGCTTTTATGAGCTGTTTTGCCAATGACTTTGGTTGGGAAAACGCCTTTCAACGCTGGCTGCAAAATTTTGCCCTGCCTGGGGATACTCTGATTCTGATTTCTTCTTCGGGTGCCTCACGCAATATTTTGAATTGTGCAGAATGGGCAATAGCCAATGGTTACCCCCTGATCAGCCTGAGCGGATTTAAACCTGAGAACCCGCTGCGCCAACTGGGAGACGTGCGTTTTTATGTGGAATCCCAAAGTTATAAAGACGTGGAATTGATGCATGCCATTATCCTGCACACCATCCTGGAAGCCCTGATCAAATCGAAAACAGCGCAATAAATAGCTTCCTGCACGTTTCCACCGATCATAAGCACGAAGGCCGAGAGACATGAACCACTCCCCCCCTTTAAAAACCACTCAAATTTTATTGGCAGAAGAAAACACTGCCGCGTTACAAAGTCTGCTCTGGCATCTGAGTCGGGAAGCCTTTGAACACAAACTGCAAATCCTACTGCTGCCCAAAGAGACAGAAGCCAACCCAGATTTAGCGCGGGATCTTCAAAATGCCTACCAATACTATGCCTATTTAAACGGAGGCTACCAAGCCGATCAGCCCTTTATCTGTCCTGTAGAAGTGTTTGCATACAATCCAACTGAGAAAACGGAACCCCTTCTTCAAGGCCAAGAAACCGTACAAATTCTGCTGAGTGACCCACTTTCACAAAAACAAAACGCAGGCTTAAAGAGCCTGTCTCAAATAAACGCCTCACTTCAGCACAACCAACCCCCTCAGACTGCCCAACCCGCTGAAATCTGGCACGATGAAAAGGCAGAAGAACTGCTCAAGAACTGTGTAGAAACCTGGAAACAAGCAGAACCAGAAACCCTGCAGGATCTCTGGAAAAGTTCTGCTGGTGCACTCTACCGTTGTTTACAGGATATGCAGCTTTGGCGGGAACGTGGCCTACAAACTCACAGTGTTTTATTTGAACCACTCATTCCAGAACTGTTAGCAACCCCCCAGGCCTGGCATCTGCATATGCTCTTGCTTTTATTTAAGCGTGTCTATCCCCTTGAAGCCCAAAACCTGGCAAAGGCTCCTGTCTTTTTCCAAACCCTCTATCCTTTTTATCTTCAAGCCAATCAGCAACATCTCGAAATTTTACCGCCCGTACAAGACTGGGAAGTAACGCTCCTGGTGATCACCTATAACCGCCCCGATTGGCTCAAACGCACCCTAGAGAGCATCCTGGCGCAGACCTACCCCCATTGGCGCCTGGCGCTGATCGACCACGGCTCCAGTGATTCAACCACAGGCTACTGCGAAAAGATGGCCCAACAAGATGCGCGGATTCACTTTCAGCGTTTGGAACAGAATCAGGGCATGCTGGGTCTGCAAGAGATCTGGCAAAAATTTTGTCAGGAATGCCCCACCGAATTGCTGGCAATCGTCTCTGACGACGATTGGTATGCCCCCCATTATCTTGAAACCCTGGTGAACTATCTGCAAGCCCATCCCTGGGTGGCCAAAGTTTTTGGCAGTTATCAAAATGTGGATATTCATGAAAAGCCCTTGCAAGCCTATGGCCCACTCTATCCCCAAGCCTGCCGTGTAGAGCCCCGAATTGAACTGCAAAGGGCCTTGGTCGCCAGCATGTTTTCAGAGCACCATTTGATTCGCAAACAAGTTCTTAAACGCATTGTTGCGGCAGACCCCTATGTGGCCCCCGGCTCAGAATACGCAGCCTTTGATTTTATTCTTGGCGTCAAATTGCCTGCGCTCTTTGAGGTGGGATATGTCAGCGAATCGCTCTCCTTTATCACCCTGCACGGACAATCCACTTTTATTCATGATGCCAGCATGAGCTATTATCTTCTGGTGGTACTCGAAGAAATCATCAAAGACTATAGCGCACTTTTTGGCTCAAACAGCTTTCCGCTGAGCAGCGCCGAGCATTTCATGCGTGAACAAATTGAAAGAAATCTTGAAAAATTCAAACAGACGCTCTTCTCTCTGCCCGATCCAAAGGGCCTGGAACAACAGATTCAAACCAGTCAAAAAACCTGGGCACAATATCTGCGTTTAAAATCCGAATTCCTGCCGCTTTGCCATCCCCAAAAGGCAAGCCTGTTTAGCTCCGACCCCGAAGCCGCTTACCAATACAAAAGCCCAAGCCTTCGTTATTGAGAAGACTTGGGCCAATCGAAAAAGACGTTTAACGTCCCGCTTGAATCAACATGCCCTCTTGCATCTTAAGAGCGTGGGAAGGCAGATTTTTAATCGAATTCTCTTTGAAAAGTTGCTCTCTTAACTCAGGATTCATAATCCGAATCTTATTGAACTTTTCACGGAAAACATCCAATTCGTCAAGCGTCATATTCCGTGGTTTAAGGTGGTACTGCTGCTCACTTTGAACAGGATCCAACTCCACATCACCACGCCACAGATTGGTGGCATCAAAATGGCTCAAGAGAAGATTTTCTTCAAGGGCCTGATCAAAGACACGCGAACCCGGCATGGGAATCAAATTAAAGACATAATTCAGATCGGCATTGAGTTCAAGCAAGAGATCGTAGGTTTCCTGCAGCGTTTCAGGTGTGTCTTCGGGAAAACCCATAATCGACATCGTGCTGACGCGAATGCCATTGTCCTTGAGCACTTTTTTAGCATAGAAAATATTCTCGCGCGGAAGTTTCTTGCCAATAATCTTGGTGCGCATATAGTCACTGCCTGACTCAATCGGCAGACGGGCAAAGGTACAGCCCGCACGCGCCATGGCCACAGCAATGTCTTCGTCTACTCGGGCCAGGTACAAGCCGCAGGTGGGTTCAAATTGAATATCCATCTTGCGGGCAAGAATCTCATCACAGATTCCAATTAAATGCTCTTTGTTCAGATTGACAATATCGTCAATAAAACCAAAATAGTTCATACCAAATTCTTTGTAGAGATATTCCATTTCATCGACCACCTTCTTGGGGGAACGACGCCGGAACATTCTGCCCATGGTGGCATGGCAGGCACAGAAATTACAGGAAAAGGGGCAGGAACGGGAAGTTGGGATGGGGATTGAAACTTTGATCTCAAGATTTTTGGGGTTGTGCCAACCCGTATGATCCGCATAATAGTCTTCGAGATTGATTAAATCCCAAGCAGCCTGGGGAATCGAATCCAAATCGGAGATATAGTTCACACGCGGATTTTTGACCACCTGCCCATCCACACGGTAGGCCAAAGCCTGAATGCCTGAGAAGCGGGTCGTATCATCCGCAGCCAGAGCCTGGGCCATCGCCACGATTTGCTCTTCGGCTTCTCCAATCGCCACGGAATCAATGCTGGGGCAATTTTGAATAATTTCAGAGGGGAACAAGGAGGGGTGAGATCCCCCAGTGGTAATATGCACCTTGCTATTATAGGATTTGATATGGTCAGAGGCTTTCATAATAAAAGGGAAATGCTGGCTGACAAAACAATTAAAGCCCACCATGAGGGGGTCTGTCTCATGAATATACTTCTGCAGAACCTGAAAATCGGATTCGTCAATGCTCATGCCCTCTTGCACAGGATGAAGGTTTAAGTCCACAATAATCGGATTAAAACCAGCAGCACGTAAAGAACCGGCAAGATAAAGCGAGGCCAAGGGGATTGTACCCTTCGAATCCTGCATCCAGTCTAGTTTTTTACAGCTTACCAAAAGTATATTCATTTTCATTTCCCTTCTTAGCTAAAAGCGTCGAACATATCAGGATCATGTAAAACAGAAGTCAGGGGCGGGGCCCCTATAAGATGGAATTGTAGCATATTCTCGCCAAAAACAGACAAGCTAGTCTGAATTTAAATCAGATCTATTTATCTGATTTATCCAAAATTCCCCAGGAGGCCCTTTCGGGCCCGCCTGGAAGCAAAAAAGAACTAACGGGATTCAGCACGTCCCCTCAATAGAGCCTGCTGCTCCAAATGTAAAACATGGTTGGGATTGGGCAACATTTGCGGCAGTTCTGGCCCTAAAAAGTCGAAGGAAGTGCCGATCAGATTGGAAATATCGATCACCTTGGTAACATGGCGATAATTGGTCTCAATCTGAGATTCAATATAGCCGATATGATTGGGTGCCGAAATAATCACCGTCTGAATATCTTCCTGCGCAATAATATGGGGTGCATGAATCTGTTTGCCGAAGAAATTATCGTGCTGCTTGCTGCTGCAGATATCAATCGGGTAAATCTCTTGAGCCTTCAAAACATCCGAGGTTGAAAAGACATCAATGGCATGAATGGTCATGCCCCAAACCCCCACCTTGCCGTATCTATCAATAATTTTCTGAACATTTCGATCAATATTCTGTCGAATATCCGCATTAAGAGGGGGAAAAAACTGCTGTCCACATTGGTGGCAGGAAACAAAGGTAATCTTAAACAGGCGCACCTTTTCCCATTGATTTTCATGCCCACATTTACTGCAGGTGCCGTTCAGATCAATACAGCCACTTTCATCATCAATCTTCGACATTTCAAAGGATGAAAGAGGAAGAATCCCCTCTACCGCCGCTTCCATAATTTGCCGGGTAAAATCCTGAAACTCTTTATCTGTCATTTTCGAAATATTAATTTGCGGACAGCCATCGCGCAGATATTGCACCTTGTCCTTGATTAAGCCCGTATTACAGGCATAGTGATAGATCATCGCACCAGGATAGGGGGTGATCAAACGTACCGGCAGACAGTACTCAGGATGCTCTTTCCACCATTGAAAAGAGACATTGGCAGTTTCAAGCGTTTCTTCAATATCGCCAATGATCAGACCCGCAGAAATTGAAATGCCTGAATCATAAACCATCTTCAGACTTTCTTCCGCCTGCTCAATCGTAATGCCTTTTTTCATGCTTTTGAGAATACGGTTGTCGGCACTTTCAAGGCCAAAGCCCATAATCGCACAATTGCTTTCTTTCAGCAAAGCCAACATTTCTGGGTTGACCTGGTTCAGACGAAAAGCGCCTAACCAGCTGATATTATAATCCTTGATGCGCTCACAGAACTCTTTCAGACGTTCAAACTGAATCCCAAAAAGGTCATCAGACAGAGCCAAACTGTTGATCTTGTATTTTGAAACATAGTAATCCAATTCCTTGAAAAAATCATCCAAAGAACGGGTACGGTGTTTTCTACCTACGGTATGAAAACAGAAGGTACAGCCAAATGGGCAGGAACGGCAGGTGACCATCGAGAGGGTATTTGTACCATTAAAACCAAAGGTGCCCAGCGTAGCCGCCAGGTATTTTTCCATTTCGAAACCTTCATAATCGGGCCAGGGAATTGAATCCAAATCATCAATCACTTTGCGATCTTTGGTTCTGACAAATTTCGACTCGGCGAAAAGAGGCTTTAATTCAGTACTGCTGGGAAAAGAACCTGATTTATAAATCAAACCATCGACGCTGCCAAAGTCCCCCCAATTTTCGAGGGTGCGCCCCAATTCAACGCTGGTCAATTCCCCCTCTCCAATCACGCCAAAATCAGCGTATTCAAGGGCTTCCATCGCAGTTTCAGGATCACTGGTGATGATCCCGCCCCCAACCACCGTATAAATTTTGGGGTTGATATGCTTTGCACTCTCAATCACCGTACGAATCATACAGTATTCAGCGGAAAGCCCCCCTGTCAAAACCACATCAATCTGATCCGCTTCAATTTTTTCTTTCAGCAGATCATACACTTTGCCATCGCTTTGATTCAGATTCAATGTACTGACATTGAGTCCGGCTTTTTTCATGCTGGCAGAAACATAGGCAATGCCCAAGGGAAAACCATAACTGTCCTTTACACTTCTTACCAAACGCGGCATTACCAACAGATAATTCAAGGTTTTTGTAGAGGGTTTATCGGGGGTTTGAACAGTCATAGATCAACATCCTTCTCTGTTTTGGATTCATTGCGAATCTGCTTATTATAACATGTAAAAATGATTAATCTTTCGCCCATAATTTTAGATATATTCAAAAGAACAGCTCAAGACATAAGTCATTTCAATTTTTAAATTCAAATCCAAAAATAAAGCACCGTTTCAGCCAAATTAGGGGAATGATGGCGCAGTGCCACTTGGTATTCAGGCACCCAGGTCTTTATTTTTTCAGTAATCGCAAACAGATCCCCAATCCGATGGTAGGTGCTCAAAGCCAATTTGGGTTTGTATTTCAAAATCGTTTGCTTGGCACCATCCAAAAGCATCAGCTCCATTCCTTCGGTATCTGTTTTAATAAAACTGACAGGTGAAGCCGGCGGATGCTGTTCAAAATAGGAGTCCAAGCTGTAAATCTGCACATTGTCGAGGGTTTCAGAATCTAACATCTGGTGCGAGCTAAAAGTAGACGCAGCGGGTTTGATCTGATGAGAAGAAAAAGAGGCCCAACCATCGGCGTTCGAAAGACCCGCCTTGACCATCGAAATTTTATGGGGTTCAAGGGCCCATTCAGCGACCAATCGCTTCATTCGCGTTTCCAGAGCCTGAAACTGTTTCGGCCCTGGCTCAAACAAATACAAATGGCGGAACATGCCCGTATTGTGCCAGATATACTTTTCAGCGGTATCGCCGACAAAGGCGCCGGCATCCACAAAGGTATCGTCTGTATTGAGAAAATGGGGCAAACAGAAATACTGATTATAATCCATAATTTCCGCGCAATATTGCGTGGAATTACTGAGCATGGCCATCATCAGACCTGCCAGGGTGACCTGAGACCCCTGATCTTGAAAGACCTGATCGCGCAAGCGCGTATAACGCGCAAAATTATCCATGACATAAAAGGCATTAAAGGTCATAAAATGACGTTCTTGTTTTTCCAATTGCAGGCGCACTTCTTGAGGCAGGGTCTTGGTCGTGATCAGAATAAAAGCCGCTGAAGCAGCCTCCGGGTCCTGCAAGGCCACCACAGGCACTCCCTGGATCTCAGTGCCCTGCTTTTCAGGGGCATTGTCAATAAAACACTGCACTGGAATTTTGCGTGAAAGCAAATAATTGACAGCATCATGCCCCACGGAGCCTGCGCCAAAAAGCGCCAGACCCCCAGACGCTAAATTGGCTATCTGCTGATAATCCGTTTGCAGGGAGTCTACCCAGGCTTGAATTTCGGGCCAGTAAGAAGTTTCGTTTTTATTCATGTTTCAGCCTACTTCAAAAGTTCTCCAGCAATGGATTTGGAAAGAAAAATAGAATTTGCAGCCCAGAGCTGATCGCGCCCGGTATAGAGAAAAGGCGCAATATCCCAAAGTTCATAGCCTTCACCAACCTGAGACAAATACACCAATAAATCCGTAAACAGGGTTTGATTTTCATAACAGTCTGCAAATGTAGTCTCTAAATAAATCATCGAGACAGCTCCAGCTGAAAGCAAGCCCTGCGCGCCTTTAAGTACTGAGAGTTCAGCGCCCTGCACATCTATTTTAAGCAGGTCAATCCGGGAAATATGCTGGGTTTCACAGTAATGGTCCAAGGTTTCTGAGGGAACGGTAATTTCTTCATAATCATATTTATGCTCAACGCTCAGATTCTGCATGCGCTGGGTGGGTGATAAAAGCGAAGAGACTTCAGCCACCCGTGTCGCGAAGAAAGAAAGTTCACCGATACGCTCAGACAAAGCAACGGGGTTAAAATACAGATCTTTTTCAGCGGCGTATTGGGTGTGCAGGTATTGAAAAACAGAAGGGTTTGCTTCAAAACAATGAATCGAAGCATCAGGCCACGCGCCTCTGAATTTATCAATGCTTTGCCCGATATTGGCCCCCACGTCAAAGATCAGGGGATGAGAAAGATTGAGCCTCCCAATCAGACGCACCAAACGCTCGAAGCATTTCTCTTCAACCTCTGGCAAATTCAACGTTTTCACAAAATTTATTCCTTTGTCTTCAATCTATTTAAGCACACACGTCAAAATCCATCCGGGCATTTTCCCAAAAGCCCACTCAAACCTCAAGCACTTCCCCCGCAAAGGAATAGTCCTGTTTCAAAATCCGCTTCATCTGTTGCTGACTGAGGGAAAAAGGCAAAACAAGCAAAGTCTCTGCGGGTAAAGCAGCAATCCGCTCCGGCGGCTCGATTTCAAGGCCCCGAATACGCCTGCCCTGCTTGGCTGGGGAACTGTCAAACAAACGGCTGACAGCACTTAGGCCGGGACAACTGCCCAAAAGCAAGAGAGCATACTGCGAAAGCCCCCACAAAACGACAGGACGCCCCGCCGAAAGCTCAGGCTCTGGCACCTGAAGTATTTCAGCAGGCCAATTCAGATGTTTCACAATTTCAATCGTTTCCGATTCAAGCCTGTTCGGCTCAAGCGCTTGAGCAACCAAATAAGCGCATTGCGATTCAGCCTGAATTTCAGAAAAGGGCACGATTCCTTCTGTCTGAACTTGCAAACCAGCACGTTGGGCCAACAAGGCCAAGTGAAAGGGAGAAAAATGGGCAATATGTTCAAAATACAATTCATTCCAACGCATGGTTTCACGGCTCAGATAGGCTGTGGCATCAGGCACTTCCAGATAAAATCGGGCCTGAGTCGCCCATTGGGACAATTGCTGCAATTGCTCAAGGGGATGCAATAAATGCTCAAGCACATGCGACATGACCACCGCGCCAATGGCAGCCCCTGAATAGGCCTTTTGAATATCTTCAAGCGAGGCAAAAATTTGCAGTTCAGAGGTCTGCCCGACCTGGCGGCTGCTCAAAGAAGGCTCCAGCCCAATCGCATGATAGCCCTGTGCCTGGCAATAGCGGACAAAACCGCCTTGACCACAGCCGAAATCAAGAATCGCGCCCTGAGAAAGAGGTTCAAGCGCGGTTAAAATCCGTTGGTAACGGGCCTGATTGGCGTCACTGTAGCCCCCTGCACCGCCTTGAACGGCAAGCGCATAGTGCTCATTTTGCGCATAGTAATGGGCCAACTGACGCTCTGTCAGCTCCAAATCATCAAAAATCATGCCACAGTTTAAACAGCCGCTGGCACTTTTCCTAATCGGCAAATCCAAATCATCAAAAAGGGCATAATTCAAATGCCCCAAAAGCTGGGTTTGATGTTGTTCACAGACGGGACAAGCTCGGTAGGAAAGACGTGTTGCCAGCATAGGTTTTACTCAGGCATTTCCGGTGAAGAGACGGAGCGTCGGCGTAAATACCCCCCACGGCAGACACTGACGAGTATTTGCGCATCAATCGCCTGATCGATCTCAAAAGAAAGCGGCGCCTGATCCACGCCCCGTGCATCAGAAGCATTTAAAGCCTGCAAATAGGTCTGAATCGCGCTGTCAGGGCTATTCCCCTTATTCCAGGGACGATCTTGATAATAGCCCGAGGGCATCATTTCAATAATCGTATCAAAGACCACGCAATAGGAGCCAGGGCTGACAAAGGGCGCATAGAGTTCGAGCTCTTTGAGGACATGTTCATGGGTGTGGTTGGAATCCAGACAGACCATAATTTTTTGGGCGTTTCCGACCAAACCGCGTACCTGCTCAAGTGTTTCCGCATCAATACTGGAACCCTCGACCATCTGAATCCGACGCGCCAGAGGATGTTCTAAAATGCGTTTTTTATTGTGCTCTCGAATATCAATATCGATGCCAATGACCTTGCCCTTTTGCCCCAAGAGTTCAAGCATGGAGGCATAAAAAACCAAAGACCCGCCTCGGGCGACACCTGTTTCAATAATACAGTCGGGGCGTATCCGCCAAATCAGCTCCTGAAGAACCACCAAATCCTGGGGATACTGAATAATCGGCAAGCCCAACCAATCAAAATTATAGGAATAGGAAGCATCGATGCTCTCTACCAAAAACGTATCGGCTGCAGTCAAAAGCTTTTGATTCTGGGCATAATCTGCGATGCGCTGACGGCGTGCCGCAAGAAAATCAGGATGGTCATCCATGAAGGGGATCTCCGAGCTGTGATGTTTTACGAAATCAGTCTTCATCATATCAGATTCAGGATCTCGCACCAAACGAAGCCAATTCGGGCCTCGACACAAAGCGATCGCGCATTCTTTCCAGCACAGGATCTGCCCCCAGCAGGTTTAAATAATGCACAGGTGAGCCACGGGTTAAATAGACAAAAGATGGAGGCCAAACTTTTTCAGGCTCATCCTTTTCAGCCAAAAAATCCAAAGCCGCAGAACGCTCAGGCGAGTCTCCACAAGCGGTTAAATAGAGATGAAACGGGCTGCCCCTTTCAACGCCATTAAACTCAGGCAAGGCCAATTTTCGAGACTGTTTCGACAAGCCCAGCAAGGTTTCAAAAAGCTGATGAAACTGGCTCTGCGTTTTTTCAATCGGGCAATTTTCAAGCACAAAGCGATGCCCCGCCAAAGCCATGCGTTCGCGCTCGGCGGGATGCTCAGCCAAGAAACGCAGGGCCTCTGAAAACGCCTCAGGACTCTCCGCCAAAATGCCGGTTTCCATGTTCTGAATCAAAGCTTTTTCAGGTGGATGGGCCAAAACCAAGGGCACAGCCCCATAGGCCATGGCTTCGATCAAGACCTGTTCTCCTGTACCATAATGCTCGGGCACAAGCGGATAGGTCAAAACATGCAAACCTTGAAAAAAAGCATAGGGATCAGACAAAGGCCCCAAAATCTTAAATTGCTGCGCCAGCCCACTTTGCTCGGCTTTGGCCTGTAAAGCCTGATGTGCAGGCCCGCCTGCCACCAGACAGGGCAAAGCCAATTGGGCGCGGGCGCACATGCTCAGAAATTCAGGATGCATTTTAGCCGGTTCAACCGTACCAATATAACCGGCCTGAAAGGGACTGGTTTTATGACAAAATTTATCAGCTCCGGGGGGCACCCCAGAATTGCTGACAATCACGGCCAATTGAGAGGCCTGGGCAGGCGTCAAGGCTTTGACCACGGGGGCCTCAAACGAAGCCGGTGTCGCAAAGACAAAGCGATCGGGGAAATCAAAGAGTTCAGGGAAAAAGGCTTGGGGCGTATGAAAGCCATTGACGTGAGACCAAATCGCCAAACGACAGGCAGGCAGACCTTGAGACAATATCCGCATCCATTGCGGGTGGTTCCACCAGTGCAAAACCACAAGCTCGGCGGCTTCGATTCCCGCTGCAATTGCGGCATCATCAGCCGTTTCCAGCCAAGCCATATTCAATTGTTTAAAACAGGTTTTGCTGGCCTCATTGATGGTTTCAAAGGTAATAACCGAATGCGTATAACGCCCCGTCTCCATTTCGGCTTTAAAAAAAGCCCTGAGAACCGTCCCCACCCCTCCCCCGGTATGGGGCAGCAGATGCAAAACCCTGGGCAAGGAAGTTTTCAATAGCGTATCCGCTCACTCAATTTGGCGTAGGTTGCACAATAGCGGTGCATGCCCTGTTTTTTACAGCGCTCACAAAAAAGAACTTTTTCGCGCTCTTCAATAATTTCAGGCAGGGAATGTTCAAGGTAATTGTCGGTAATCGTATTGTTTTCCGCATTGTAAAACATCATGCAGGCTGACATCGAAAGGTCGGCATTGACCTGAATCACGCGCAAGGAATCACATTCCAGGTCGGCCTCCTGACGGGCATAGGCCAACCCCTCATCCAGATCAATCACCAGATGTTTCCGGGCCTCTTGAGCACTGGGGGGCAAAGGTGTCCCCTCACAATAGGCCAAAACATCGTCAAGCGAAATAATATAAGCGGGCACAGGGTGAAACTCAAAATCCAGGCGTTTGCACAAATCAGCAATAAACTGCTGCTGCTGCTCACCCAGGCTGTGCTTATAGCGGTGGTAATAGAGCTCTACTTTCATCTCAGGATGAATTTCACGGCGCAACCAGCCAATAGTCTCGACATTGGCAAGGAAATTTTTCCATTTGCCACCGGTATGTGTAATTTCATAATTGGCTTCAGTACCTGACGCAGACAAACGCAGGCATTCTGGTCGGGCTTCAATCAGTGCTTTAAAATCAGCCACATAATTGAGATTGCTCGAAAGCGAGCAAAGAATGCCGTTTTCACGCGCATGACAAATCATCTCAGGCAGCTGCTTATTAAGGGTGGGTTCTCCCCACTGATAAAGCTGAATATTGCCAACAAAAGGCTCTTCGCGTCTGATTTTGGCAATGACCTGTTTAAAGGTCTCCAAATCCATCATTTTATTGCTGGCCCGGCCCGGAGCACGATCTGCCCGCGGGCAGGAAATACAGCGCAGATTGCAGACATCGACAATTTCCACCACATAATCACGGGGTTTGAGCGTGCTGTAAAGAATAAAGTTTTTATTCTGCTCAAAACCAATGCCTTCAAGATAATCAGCCACTTCACGCTCAAAGAAAAAAGCGGCCACCAAGACCATCAATTCGGCTTTGGCTTCGGGGGGTTCGAGTACAGACAGGCCCTGAACGGGAATACCACTGAGAATTTTGCCCTGAATATCAGGGTTGCGGTCAATAAAGGCCACGGCATCCAAGCCATTTTCACGCAGGGCCCGCAGCAAACCACGCCCTTGACTGCCAGCGCCATAGATCATGATTTGCCGGCCTTCTTTTAAAGCCTGGTTTAAAAGCGCCAAAGGATTGCTCAAAGAGGCATGAGACATCGTTTAAGATACCGTTGCTACTTGAATTCTTTGTTCTGGCAGGTACACACTGGTAAATTGATGAATACCACGCCCAATACACTCTGCACACAGCTGTTTTTTCTTTTCAGAACCCACGATTTCTGCCAAGGGCGTTTCCAAGAACTGATTCACCACATAAGGGCGGAAATACACGCCACAGGCGCGCACACGGCCATCCCAATCAATCGGCAGGCATCTCTCTTCAGGGCAGGGCAAATGCTTACGCTCACGGGCTTTGGCAATGCCCTCATTGAGATCCATCATCAGAAGCGGCAGGGTACGGGTGGCCTGCGCCGAAATGGGGTTGCCATCGACAAAATCGCGGACCGTATCCATGGGATAAAGATACGCAGGGCTGGGGCGAAAAATCAGGTTGAGCTTCTCGCAAAGCGCTTCCATTTTTTTATAATCATCGTCAAGATTGTGCTTATAGAGATGGTAACTGAGCGTAATATGCATTTCTGGATGATGCTGATCGCGCAAGGCTGCCAGTGTATGTAAATTCGGGTAGAATTTATTCCATTTGCCACCGGTATGCGTAATTTCATAGCTGTCTTCCCAGCCAGAGCAGGAAACTTTGAACCAATCAGGTTTGGCTGCAATCACGTGCTCAAGGTTTTTGACATAGTTCAAATTTGAAGAGATTGCAGTTAAAACCTTGGCTTCACGCGTCATCGCAATAATTTCAGGCAATTCCTTGTTGAGCAGGGGCTCACCCCAGGTATAAAGCTGAACACTGCCCAAAAGGGGAATTTCACGCAAAAGTTTTTCAAGCACCAAACGGTAAGTTTCTGCGCTCATAAACCCTTTGGGCTGGGGTTCATTGTCATTGCCCCGAGGGCAGGAAATGCACTGCAAATTACACATGCCCGTCACTTCGACACTGGGGTCGAGGTCATTCAGGCTTTGCTTTGAAAGGATGAAATCACGATTTTTACTCAGGCCTGCCTGTTCGCAGAGCTGTGCAATTTCCAAATCATGGTGTCCCGAAGAAATAATAATCAGACCTTCTCCAGAACGCACAGAATCAAAAACAGAGTCGGGTTTACAAATCGGATACCCCAGAGCCTTTTGCCCCTGGAGCGAGGGAGAGCTGTCAAGAAAAGCCTCAACAGGAACGCCAATTCGCTCCAGCGAACGGCAGACCCCCTGCCCAACAATCATTGCTCCCCATAAATAAATCTTTTTTTGGGCACACAGTTCGCGAAGCTCCTGAATACTGAGCATAGGATTCAATCTTCTTTCTGTACAGGAATACTGGATTTTGCCGTAATCAATTTTTCATCGGCATAAACCGTATAGGCCCGATGAATGCCTTTTTCCATACACGATTGGCAATGCTGACTGTTCACCCTTGCAGGGGTAATCTGATCCAGAGAAATATCCATAAAATTGTCAAACAAAACAAGCGAAGGATCATACCACTCCATGCAATGTGCGACAGAGAGATTCCAATCAATCCAAAGATGGTCCATATAATAGCAAGGACGATCGCGCTCAGCACGGGCCATGCCCATAACTTCTTCCACATGCAGAAATTGGATATCGCGGGTTTTTTGCGCCGCTTTGGAGGTTTCTGAACCTTCAATCACCAAGGCAATATTGTCAAGTGGAGCCAGGGCGGCATGGCGATAGCGCAGGGTAAAGCCCAACTCATCACAGAGGGCCTGCATTTTGGGGAAGTCTTCACGGTTGTGTGAGTAAATATGGAAAAACAGCTCAACCAACATTTGAGAATTGTGCTTTTTACGGTACTCAGCCAATTTATAGCAATTGGCCAAGAAAACATCCCATTTACCACCCGTATGGGTTTTTTCATAGTTTTCGCCCCAACCTGAATTCGAAATACGGAACCAGGTGGGATCGGCTTGAATGACGTTTTCAAAATCTTTTTTCATGGCCAGATTGCTGGATACAGCAGAGAGCAGGCCTTTTTCACGTGTCGTGCGGATAATCTCGGGCAAATCGGGGTTGAGCAGGGGTTCACCCCAATTATACAGGGTGATAATACCGGTCCAGGGATCGTCTTCTATAATTTTATCGAGCAGTTTACTGTAGGTTTCAGTATTCATTAAACCTGTCGGACGATGGCGCGGCCAATTGCCGCGCGGGCAGGAAATACAGGTAAGATTACAGTAACCCGTCACTTCAACCTGGTAATTGAAACGGCGCAGCTCACGGTAAATCACGTAATCCTGTTCTTTTCTGAAGCCTTTGCTTTCACAAATTTGCGAAATTTCATCGGCAAAGAAACCTGAAGCAATAATCACAAAGGCATCTTCAGCCGACTCCGTTCCAAAAAACTGATCGGGACTCTCAATCACCAAACCAAAAGCAGAAGTGCCTTTCAAAGCCAAAGAACTGTCAATAAAGCTGGTGGCATTGATACCATAGCGGCTCAACGCCAAACGAACGGCATAACCATCATGACGCGCCCCCCAGATATAGACCTTACGACCGGCAATCAGGTCGATTAAATTTTGAGGCTTCAGCCATTTGGAGACAGGGGGGGTATTCAAGACCGTATTATTCACACCAAACTATTTCCACTTCTGTTAATTATCTGAATCGCAAAGACAACGTTTAATAAAAGATCATAACACGCTCAGAAAAAGTCGACAAGTTATTCCGAAATAAATCAGATAACTTTATCTGATTTTCAAAGTGCTTACCAATCCTTTCTTCAAGCCTCTTTTCGTGAGCCCTGAATGCTTCACTTTCGAGGCCCAAGTGAGCGACCAACCCCCCAAATTTGTGCTAGTATACCTCAGTATTTTAAGCGAAAAATTGACCCTACAGCATCCGAAGCAAGGTCTGCCCTTGTGAAAAGATTCAGGAACTAGAAAAGATGAAAGCTGTTATTTTAGCGGGCGGTCTTGGCACGCGCATCACCGAAGAGACGCATTTAAAACCCAAGCCCATGATCGAAATCGGTGGCAAGCCTATTTTATGGCATATTTTAAAGCTCTATTCCCATTACGGAATCAATGAGTTTATTATCTGCTGTGGCTATAAGGGCTATCTTATCAAAGAATATTTCGCCAACTATTTTTTACATATGTCAGATGTGACCTTTGATATGGTCAATAACCACATGGAAGTTCACCAAAAATATGTCGAGCCCTGGCGCGTAACCCTGGTAGATACTGGTATGGATACCAATACCGGCGGGCGTCTCAAACGCGTACAGGCTTTTCTCAAAGAAGAAGAAAGCTTTTGTTTTACCTATGGCGACGGCCTTTCAGATATCAATATCCAGGATCTTTATCAATTTCATCAACAGCATGGGAAGCAAGCCACTCTCACAGCAGTTCAGCCCCCTGGACGTTTTGGTGCGCTCAACCTCCATGAAAGCCAGGTCACCTGTTTTGTGGAAAAACCACAGGGGGATGGCACCTGGATCAATGGCGGCTTCTTTATTTTATCTCCCTCCGTACTGGATCTGATTGAAGGGGATCACAGCAGCTGGGAAAGCCAGGTTTTGGCTGAGCTGGCCCAAAGAGGCGAACTTGAAGCCTTCAAGCACCGTGGTTTCTGGAAACCCATGGATACCCTGCGCGATAAAATCATGCTCGAAGATCTCTGGACCTCGGGCCAAGCGCAATGGAAAGTTTGGGAGCATTAAACTGCGGTGTTTTATGATCCCCTCTTCTGGTCAGGTAAAAAAGTCTTTTTAACAGGCCAAACCGGCTTTAAAGGCGCTTGGCTATCCTTGTGGCTCAGTTTCTTGGGGGCAAAGATAACCGGCTTCGCACTCCCTCCTGCCACAAACCCCAATTTATTTGAACTCTTACAGCTTGAGCAGGATCTTCAGTCGATCAGCGGAGATATCCGCAATCCTTCAGAACTTCAGCAAGCCCTGCAAAACGCCCAACCTGAAATCGTGATTCACATGGCAGCCCAGGCCTTGGTTCGCCCCTCTTACCAATTCCCACAGGAAACCTTTGCCACCAATATCATGGGAACGGTACATCTCTTGGAGGCGATTCGCGCCACACCGGGCATTCGCGTGGTATTAAACATCACCACAGATAAATGCTACGAAAACACAGGCCAAACCCATGCTTTTCAAGAAAACCATCCCTTGGGGGGGCATGATCCCTACTCGGCCAGCAAAGCCTGCTCTGAATTGGTAACCGCCTCCTACCGCGATTCCTTTTTTCATGCGGATCGCTATACAGAACACGGTCTGGCGATTGCCAGCGCGCGGGCCGGAAACGTGATTGGCGGAGGCGACTGGTCTCCCGAGCGCCTGATTCCAGATATTCTCGCAGCCATGCGTCAAAAACAAGCCCTCGTCATCCGCCATCCTGAGGCCTGCCGGCCCTGGCAATTTGTGCTGGAGCCCCTACAGGGCTATTTGCGCCTGATTGAAAAACTCTGGCAGCAAGGCCCCCTGTTTAATGGGGCCTGGAATTTTGGGCCCGCCCCCGAAAAGACCCAAACCGTAGGTTGGATTGTGCAAGAACTGCAAAAATACCAACCTGAGGCCGAAGTGATTCTGGCAAAAGGCCCCCAACCCCATGAAGCCGCCTTTTTACAATTAGACAGCAGCAAAGCCCGTACGCAATTGGGCTGGACTCCCCAATTAGAAATCGAAGAAACCCTGGCCTGGATCATGGAATGGCATCAGGCCCATCAAGCAGGTGGGAATATGCGAGAATTGACAGAAAATCAAATTCAAAAATATCAAAAAAGGGTAAGCGCAAACTCATGAGCCTTGATTGCCGCTTTTGCAAGACCCCCTTGACCACAAGCTTCGTGGATCTGGGCATGTCGCCACTTTCCAATGCCTATCTAGCTCCCCAAGACCTTCAACGCATGGAAGCCTTCTTTCCCCTTCATGCCTATGTTTGCCCCCAATGTTTTTTGGTGCAGCTGGCGCAGTTTGAAAGCCCTGAAAATATTTTCAGCCATTACGCCTATTTTTCTTCCTATTCAGAAACCTGGCTCAATCACGCCCAACGCTATACTGAGATGATCTGTGAAAAACTGAAGTTGAATGAAACGAGTCTGGTGATTGAAATCGCCAGCAACGATGGCTATCTGCTGCAATATTTTAAAGCACGTCAGATCCCCATCCTGGGCATTGAACCCGCGCAAAATATCGCAGCCGTGGCCCGTGAAAAAGGCATTCCCACCTTGAATCGTTTTTTTGGAACCCAAACCGCCCAAGAACTGCAACAGGATTCTCCAGCCGATTTAATTGTGGGCAATAATGTCTTGGCCCATGTGCCTGATCTGAATGATTTTATCGCAGGCTTAAAACTGATTCTGAAACCAGCAGGGGTGATCACTCTTGAGTTCCCCCATTTGCTGCAATTGATGCAATTGAATCAGTTCGATACGATTTACCATGAGCATTTCTCTTATTTCTCACTTCTCACCGTTCAAAAAATCTTTGCAGCCCATCAACTCTCTATTTTTGAGGTTGAAACCTTGCCTACCCATGGGGGTTCCTTGCGCATTTACGTTCAGCATGCCCAGGCTTCAGAACGCCCCTACAGTGAGCAGATCGACAGGGTTTTAAGTCTTGAGAAGGCCTATGGGCTCGATCAACTCGCCACCTATACTGGTTTTGCCGAACAGGTGGTTCAGGTCAAATGCCAATTGCTCAACTTTCTGATTCAGGCCCGTCAGTCAGGCCAATCGGTGGTGGGCTATGGCGCGCCCGCCAAGGGCAATACCCTCTTGAACTACTGTGGTATCGGGCCGGAATTGATTGCCTATACGGTGGATCGCAATCCCAATAAGCAGGGGCATTATCTGCCAGGCACCCATCTGCCCATCTGTTCCCCCGAGCAAATTAGGGCCACACGCCCTGATTATCTGGTGATTTTGCCCTGGAATCTGAAAGAAGAAATCATGGCCCAGATGGCCTTTATCCGAGAATGGCAGGGAAAATTCGTAGTCCCCATTCCAAAGCTTGAAATTTATCCATGAAATTTATCACCACCTCCTTGTCTGGTGTATTTTTGATCGAACCCAGTTTGCTTCAAGATTCACGCGGTTTTTTTGGCCGAACTTGGTGTCAGAAAGAATTTTCTGAACAAAGGCTGAATACGGATTGGGTTCAGTCCAATCTCTCGTTTAACCAGCACAAAGGCACGCTGCGGGGCATGCACTACCAAAAAGAACCCCATCAAGAAATCAAACTCTTGTATTGCTTGCAAGGCAGTATCTACGATGTTCTGCTGGATTTAAGAGCCGATTCAGCAACCCAAGGACAATGGCAGGCCTTTGAGTTGAACGCAGAGAATCACCTGGGTTTGTATATTCCCGCTGGTTTTGCCCATGGTTTTCAAACCCTTTCTGAACACTGCCTGCTCAGTTATCAAATGAGCGCATTTTACCATCCCGAATCAGCTGCAGGTGTTCGTTGGAATGATCCTGCGTTTGGAATTCAATGGCCCTTGCCCCCGGTCATGCTTTCAGAGCGGGATCAAACCTGGCCACTCGCTTCTGAGGCTTGAGGCGGCACAAGCAAAAACTTTAAATCCTGAAAAGCAATCCAAATTTTAAGCCGTTCTTCCAAATAGGGTTCAAGAGAATCTTCTTCCAGCGCATGATCAAAAAACTGACCGATATCAAACATCACGGTCTGGGCCAGCATATTCAAGCCTTCAAGCAAGCGGCTCTGCTGAGGGCCTGAAAGCGCATAAAGCCTTAAATACTGCTTCAAAGCAACCAAGAGAAAGGGAATCAATTCCAAGGCAAATTGATTGAGCAAGCGCTGATCAAGCCTCACCAAAGGCTGGGACAACTTCGCAATTTCAAATCCCCTCAGCAAATTTTTCCACAGATCAAAACGAAAAGCCCAAGCGGGCCTGAAAAGATTCAGATGCATGGGTTTGAGCATTTCAGTACGGAAAATCGTGCCAAAGGGACAGCTAAAATTCAGAAAAAGCTTGGGCAGATCGGTTTCTAAATCGAATAAGCCGGCATTGGAGGGGTTAAATTGCAACCCCACACCAGCGGGTAAGCCCTTGCCTTCATAGCCACTGCAAACGGCAGCAAGCCAGGGTTTTTCAGTAAAACGGCTGATGGCCGAAGCTAAATAATCTGTAGGCCAAATTTCACCAGCGGCCAAGACCCCACAAAAACTGGCATCTGCCACATCAGGCAAAGGCTCAAGCCCATGTGAAGAGTGCCAAATCAGTCTCTTTTCATCTGGAAAAAGCGCGCGCAAAGGCTCTATCCGTTCAGAAACAAGATGCAATTGCCAATCGGTATAGCTCTGCTGCAGCAAAGCGGAGAGCGAAGCCTGTAGGTCGAGATTCAGATCCGCATCGACAAGCCAAAGCTTCACCCGCTGATTCGCGGGAGGCAGGCAATAAAAAAGCCGTGTTTCAAGGTCTCTATCCTCAGAAGAAAACACTTCATTTCCCAAGAGCACATGGCAGCCATAAACACGCAAGAGGCTTTGACAGGCTTCTCGCCCAGGTTCTGCCGTCGCAGCCTGAAGCAAACGCTGAAGTTTGGAAGACTCCAGTTGAAAAGCCTCTGGAATCAAAGGGCGCACCGCCTGTAAACTGCGCAGATAGGACAAAGCTCCAGCTTCTGTCAAATCAGGCAAAGGCTGTTCCTGCAGGCAAAGATCTAACCAGGTTTCTAACAGGGCCAAATCGGTTTTCAGAGAAAAGGCAGTCAACGACGCTCCAGAAAGAAGCATTGCCTCCAAAAAGTCTTCATTGAATTCAAAATTTTTAGCCTGCAGACTTTCTAAAGCTTCGATCACGGCATCATCAAGATGTATTTCAAATTCAGGGCCCTGCGGATCAGTGCTGATCTGTTCTGGAATCGCCAGAAAGTATTCAAAATCTTGAGCCTGTAACCCTTCAGCGGCCTCTTCACCTGCTAAAACCTGAAATTCAAAATTTAAATCAGGTTCAGAATAAGCCCCAAGCCGTCCCTTGGCCAAGCGATAGGTGCTGAGCAGAGTCTTCATCTCAGCCCCCTCTTCTGCAGGCGCGCCCCCCGGAAAAAACAACGTAATTTCAAGATCTGGATGGGTCTGCAAAACAGGAAAAAAACACTGGCTGGTGAAACATAAATTTTGACCGACCAGGATCAAGACCTTGGCATATTGACTGTGCTTAATAGAGATACCCCTCCTGCTTGCCCATGGCACTTTTCTCATCTAATAAAGGCAGGCTGTGCGGCTGGGTATATTGGGTTACTTTTTTACGCGCGGCAATACTTTTTGCCCAATACCCCTTGTTTTTTTCGACAATTTCAGCAATCGGCAAAGGTTGAGTGGAATTCATAAAACTCCAAAACTGGGGATAAAAACTGTAAAGAATCCGGGAGTGGAAATAAGCATCTACCAGCTTTTTAGGAAAAGAATCCTGACCAAACAAGGCATTGTATTCCTCTACCAGTTTATCAATCAGCCCCAAATAATAGTTCACGACAAAATCATAGTTGATCTGACTGGAAGTGACATTAATAAAATGCATGCCCGCAGAATAGCGCGAAAGTGCGACTTCAGTCGAAGCCACCAGCATGACATAGGTAAGATATTCCCACAGGGCGTATTTCCCCAAGGCTGAAGCAGAAAAAGGCTGTTCGAATTTAACCAATTCGCGCAGACAAGATTTGCGCACCACAAAGCCCACGGCAATCGGGCAATTCACCGTATTGCGCTGCAATTCCAAACGGGCATCGACAACGGTATCTTGAGAATAATGCGGGCCGTTCTGGGCCAGAATTTTATCCTCATGATCCACAGTGCAATAGCCACCACTGGCCAAACTGATCCAGGGATATTTTTGAAAAAGCTGCGCAGCTTTTTCCAAACTTTCAGGGTTAATCCAATCATCATCGCCAATAATCGTCACCCATTCTGCATCTACCGAATCACAGAACTCATCCTTAAGGGCTGGGTAGCCAGTAAAAATATTATTGACTTCTTTTTTTATGTACTTCACACGCGAATCACGCTTGACAATCTCAAGACAATAGGCTTCTGTTTCATCTGTTGAGCCATGATTGGCTAAATAAAGTTCCCAGTTCTGATAGGTTTGTGCCAGTACGCTCTCCACAGCCTTTTTTAATAAATTTACGCGATTATAGGTAATGATCAAGACACCTATTTTCTGGTTCTGCACAGGCTCTAAAATACGCAAATGCTTCGCATTTGACTTTTGAGCCAAGTGATAAAATTCTTTCAGCGCTTCAGGGTAAGCCTCAAGTGTCTGTGCAGAAAGTTCGCAGAAACGATTGTACAAACTCAATAAAACAGCCCAGCGTGCGTCTTCTGGCTCAGCCAAGGCCTTGCGAATCAGATTTTCCAATGCTGGCCTGTCATCTCGATCTGCGCCATAACGCCATATTTTCAGATCCAACCAGAAATTCAATTGCGGCAACCAGTGTTCCCAGTTCTCAAGCCAACTTTCAAGGCTTAACTGCAAAAGCGCTTTGACCCTTGATTGAAATTCAGAAAACAGGGAGGGATACAGAAGAGCTTGAAAAGACAAGCTTTGAACTGAGTCTGTTTCAGATTTTTGAATCGGAATCCGCAAGATCTGCTTCTCTTTCATCAGATTTTCAGCAGAAGCACCGAAACCTGAGAGATCCGTTTCCCCACACAAAATCAAACGTTGAAATTTTTCGATTTTTTTCAAAACAAGCAAGGATTCTTCTTTTTCCAGCAGAAAAAGATTGAGAGGATAACTCTGATTGGGGCTTTGATACAGACCACACTCAGCCAAAACCTTATAAAAATAAGCACGAAAGAGAAATTCATCCCGGTAATCAAAGCCCTCTGTTCGAGGCACCAAAACCAGCAAATTATTTTCGTGTGGGCTCAAAAATTCAAGCCCCTGCCAAAGACTGTGAAGATTTTCTTCTTTGCTAAAATCCAAAACCAGAAGACAGGACGAATCTGCCATACTTGCTCTCACTTCCTTGTCCTTTTCAGCTGATGAAAGCCCTTGCCTATCCACAACATTTCCAGAAAAAACCTTTCACGGCCCAGAAAGAATTTGATTTAATTTCTCGGTACAGCCCCAAAAAGCCATGGCCTCGTTTTCAGAATAGGGGTAATAGCCCAAATTAAGTGGAATACTTAATTGGTTTTGGGCTAAATAATTTTCTACCAATTTTCTCACCGAGAGCGGCTTTCCACTGCAACAATTGACAATGCCACTGAATTCAGGATGTATTGCAATTTTAACCAAATAGTCGGCAACCGTTTCAACGGGCAGATAATCTCGCAATTGCTCTCCCCCAGACATATTAAAAGCTGGTTGTTTCTGTTCAATCGCAAGCTTTAACTGAGAGAGAATAGAATTTTTACTTTGACCTTCGCCATATAAATAGAATAACCGCACCCATTTCAATTGAAAGGGGTATTTTTTAGCCAGAAAACTTAAAAATTTCTGAAGGCTGTCTTTGGCCTGTCCATAGGCGTTGGTGGGGGCTGTTGGCATCTCTTCAGACAACGCACCATTGCTCAGACCATACTCAAAACAGGTTCCCAAGACTGTGACATCCTTCAAACCGCCTTGTACCATTGCTTTAATCAGGAAATAGGAGGCGTAAAGATTCCGCTCAAAATGAAAAGGCTCCTGGTACTGGGGAAGACCTTCCCAAGCCAGATGAATGAGATGATCGGGGCGACCAAAATAAGCATAGGGGTTTTCGGGAACCTGGTTGAGATCGCAGGGCAGATATTCAACGGCTTCCAGCCAATCGAATGACAAATCCTGTTTTGACTTCGTACCTGAAGCAATCACCTGATGACCCGCCGCAATCAAGGCCGGTACCAGATGGCGGCCAATAAATCCTGTCGCCCCAGTGACCAGTATGCTCGCCATATTGAAAAATCCCCTCTGTAAACTCTAAGCAGTATATCCGATCTCGCCAGGCCCCAATTGCCAAATCCCCTCAGACAGCTCAGCGATAGGGCATCTGCATATTGATCAAGACTTCGGAATCTTGCGCACAGAAGGTCTCGATCGCAGCCTTCACATCATGCCAAAGATGCCAGGTTTTAAGCTGGCGTTCGGCTTGCCGATTGAGCGCCTCATGCGAATCGGCCGAGAGAATTTTCTGCTTAAACTGTTCCAGCATTTCCAATTGACGAAAATGAACATAATATTCTGCCAGCGGCAGCGGAAAAGGATGCTCAAACAGTTCTGAATAGTCACGCAAAAGCCCCTGCAATAAGTGGAAAAGGTCATAGGTATTGTCACGCTGGGCTGACATGGTATCTTCGGCATAGAACATCTTCATGACCACTTCGGGCAAATAGCCCATTTCATAACGGGCCATTAAGCGGGCGCTGATCAGATAATCCCAAAGCGCATAGCCTTTGCCCTCTGGGCAAAACCAGGTATCTTCAGCGGCAATTTCAGCCAGGCATTGCTTGCGATAGACCCAGGTCGGCCCCAGTGGGCAAATCATGCCATGGCGTTGCAGTTCTCTTTGCGCTTCGGCAATTTGGGCCTGCCCATAATAGGGCCCATGCTGAAGGGCACCCGTACCATCGGGCCGTGAAATCTGCAAGCCGCCGCCTGCGGCACAAATCCAAGGATGGGCCTTAAAAAAAGCTTGGGTTGTGGCCACCAAATCGGGCTGCATAAATTGGTCATCGGCATAGTTGACCACCAGCTCGGTCTGCGCATGGGCCAATAAAATCTGCATGGTGCCCGCAAAACCTTGGTTCTGTGCATTGTGAATCACCTGAATACGGGAATCCGTTTGCGCCAATTGGTCGAGATAAGTGGGCGTTTCGTCTTTTGATGCGTCATTGCCAATCAAAAGCAGCCAATCAGCAGAGGTTTGGGCCTGCACAGTCGCCACCGCTTTTTTTAATAATTCCAAACGGCTATAGGTTGGCAAAACCACTGTCACCCGAAAATCCTGCAAGGGCGGCAATAAGGTCAAAAGCCGGTTACCTGGCACAAGCTCAGCATAAAGTGCCTGCACCCAGTCTGGGGCCTTTTCAAGCGGTAGATTCTGCATTCTGCGCCGATAAAGCAGCAGAGCAATCTGAGCGACCCAATCCTGGGGGTCATGAGCAGCTCGCAAAATCAAAGCGTCTAACAACTCACGGGACTCGGCCAAAAGTCCATCCTGCCAAAGTGCAAGCGCGTTGATGTCACAGAGCTTCGTTCCAAACCCCTGTGAAACTTCTGCTTCCGCCTCTGCTAAGCTCAGCGCTGACCAAGTCTGAAGCAGACGCCGGTGTTCAGCCAGAAAAAAACCTGCATCAGGTACTTTTTGAGTTTCACTCAAGCGGCAGAGAGCTTCCAATTCAGCTTCGGCCAAAGCAACCCCTGCCGCCTCCAAACCCACCATCAACTGACTCATGGGTTCAGAAAAATACAGATCCAGCAATTCGCTGTTTTGAGCATCGACACTCAAAGACTGGGGCAAAAGCAGGATCGTCATATCAGGTGAAAAAGCCTGAGCCAGCGTGTCTGGCAGAGGGCAAAGTTCAAATTCTCCTGTAAACTCCGAAAGATAGCGCAAGCGCTCCAGCTCAATCTGAAGGCGTTTACAAGCTGAGGGACCGGCATTCAAGGCATAAACAGCCAGTTTTTCAAACCCCTGGGCTGCCGCAAACTGAAAGGCTGCCAAACCCAACTGTGGAGAAGTATTCAGCTCAAGTACCAGTGCCTGTTTTGGCATGCTTTCCACCTTCTAAAACTCCAGTTCAGGGGGTGTCCCCCATATAAATCAAACAGCGACCTGCTGAACGCCCTTCACGCATATCGGCGATCGCCTCATTGATCTGCTCAAGTGAATAGTGCTGGCTGATCAACGCTTTGAGTTTCAGCTTGCCTTGCTTACACAGCTCAAGATAACGGGGAATCTCAAGATGAGGCTCCGCATCCCCGCCATGAGACCCCGTCAAAACCTTGCCAAAATGGAGTTTGAGTGAAAAAACAGAGATATTGTTTCCGGCCTTGGGTACACCGACCAAAATGGTACGCCCTTGATTTTTGCTCAGGTTATAGGCCATTTCAATCAAGCCAGGCATCCCCGTATTGTCAATCACGACATCTGCGCCAGCAGGGCCCACAATGGCCCGTAACTGCTCAGCCAAAGCATCGGGGCTAAGTTCACGGCTGTTGATCGTGTGCGTGGCCCCCAGTTGGCGGGCCAGTTCCAAGCGATGGTCATACAGGTCAACCGCCACAATCGGATAGGCCGTCATCATCTCTGCACCCTGGATCATATTCAGCCCTACACCCCCGGCCCCCAAAATCACCACCGACTCGCCAATCTTGAGTTGGGCATTGTTTTGCAAAACTCCCAAAGCGGTGGTAACGGCACAGCCAAAAAGCGGAGCCAATTCCAAATCAAAATCAGCGGGTATTGGGGTACAGCGGTTCTCGGCAACAATCGCATGGCGGTTAAAGGTCGTTACCCAGCCAGCGTTTAAGGGTTTGCCGCGCCATTGATAAACAGCTGGCTGGGCTTCAATTCCCAAACCCTTGCGCCAATGCAGAACCACGGTTTCGCCTGGTTTGACATGGCGCACCCCCGGCCCAATTTCAAGCACCTTGCCCACACCTTCATGCCCCAGCAAATGGGGAAGGTATTTGTCTTCACCTTTTACGGCATCAATTTCACCGATTTGCGAACCACAAATACCGCTGTAAAAGAGTTCAACCAGGACCTGGCCGGCTTCTAGTGTTTCTGGCAAATGAATCTCATCGACAATCAAAGGCTTGCGGCTTTCAGCCAGAATAGCCGCTTGGGTCAGTTTTACAGACAGGCTCATGTGGCCCTCCTACTCAAAATAGATAAAGGAATGATCCCCCTGGTAGCCGGTTTTTTCAAACCACCAATCCCATTCTTCAGGCGTAAAAAAGGATTCACAGGTCAATTGCCAATAGAGCAGATTCACCTTTTCGGCTTCATTGCGATAGGATTCCACGACCAGATATTTGGGGCCCTTGCTCACCCGCTGCATTTCCCGCAGGGCCTTGTCCAGTTCAAAACAATAGAGATTGTGCAGGGTATTGAGCGAAAAGACAAAATCAAAGGATTGATCGGCAAAGGGCAATTCGGTGGCACTGGCCTTCTGCAGGAAAGGGCGCACCTCTTCTTTGGCGTTTTCAAGCGCATAATCTGAGATATCAATCCCAACCACTTCCAGCCCCGGCACCACCTGGGTCAATTCATAGAGCAAAAAGGCCTTGCCACAGCCAATATCCAACACACGCTGACCCGCTTTGAGCTGATAATGTTCAGCAATCGCTTCAGCGACAGCTTTCCAGCGCCCATCATAGCGATAGCCGCCATAGCCATATTTGCGATCCCCATCCCAATAGTCAAAATCAAAACGACGGGCCACACGGGTGGCTTCGGCTTTGGGAAACTCATTGACCCGGCCAATATAATCCCGTTGGGTACGTTTGTGCAAGGTAGAAAGAAAATCAAGATAAGCCATGGGGAACTCCTTCATTGGAATCAGAATCAAGGGTGTTTAACCAGGCCTGCAAATCACGCCAGGAGCACAAGCGCTGAAGGCTTGAATCACCATAAAGATTGGCAGGGTCAAATAAAATCGGAACTGTGGTAGCCGGAAAACCTGGGTCTTGCAAAAACTCAGGCAGGTCATCAATAAAATAGTCACAGTTAAGGGCGGCAATGCGCGCAAACTTGGCCTCTTTGGTCAGCTCCAGAAAAACAGAAGTTTCTGGCAGCAAAGACGCTTCTAGCGCCCAAAAGCCATGAAAGCGCAACCAACTGCGGGCAGCCTCATGCAGGTCATATTGGGGGCCACGAAAGGGGTGAAGGGTTTTATGACTGACAATCGAGAGCTTGATTCCCAAGGCCTGAGCGGCTCGAAAAAAATCTTTGACGCCCTCAAAAGGCGTGGCCTCAGTGATTCGAGCGCCATAGACCTCGCCCTGCATGGCAATCCAGCTTTCTTCATGGCCCACCGCCCGCAGAGCATCGCGCACAGCTCCCTTGCTGACAGGCGTCTCCAGGGGAATCAGTTTTTGTTCTTCACAGGCCAGGGTATGAAAAAGGGCATCGTAGCAGACGATCGTATTGTCAAAATCTACCCCTATTTTCATCTGGCCTCTTGCCAAGCCTTGTGAACGCGTTCAAACAGAGCTTCAGAGGTCAAGCCCCAGCGTTGGTGATAGTGCTCCTGCTCGCCTGCTTCGTGCAAAAATTCATCGGGGGTGCCCAAACGCAAAAGCCTGGCTGCCGGACGTTCAGGCTGATCCACAAGCCATTCAGCCACAGCCGAGCCCAAGCCGCCGATCAGGCTGTGCTCTTCAAGTGTCACCACCAGACGGTAGCGTTGAAAAACCTCAGCCAAGCGTTCATGGTCAAGCGGTTTGAGGGTATGAAAACTGTCTACCTGGGTAGAAATTCCCTGTGCCTCCAAATGCTCGGCAATTTCTAAAGCCGATGAAGCAATCGCACCTGTGACGAGAATGCAGAGGTCTTCTCCTGCCTTCAAAGGCAAGGCCTTGCCGATCACGAATTCAGGCTCATAGGCGTGCAAAATCGGCTCGCCTTTTTTACCCAAGCGCAGATAAACAGGATCGGTTTGGGCCAAAGCAGCGCGTAAAGCCAGACGCAACTCCACCGCATCGGCGGGGCAAATTACCTGCATATAGGGCAAAACACGCAACATGGCGATATCTTCACAGGCATGGTGCGTGGCGCCCAAACTGGCATAGGCCAGACCCGAACCGACCCCCGCCACAATCACAGGCAAGCGGTGATAGCAGACATCCACGCGAATCTGCTCCAGGCAGCGGGTGGTCACAAAGGGGGTAATCGTATAGGTAATTGGGCGCAGACCCATGGTCGCAAGCCCTGCAGCCATGCCTGTCATATTGGCTTCTGCCACACCACAGTTATAAAAACGGGTGGGGCAGGCTGCTTTGTATTTATCAAACAAGCGGTTGCCAATATCACCCGAAAGCAAAACCACCTGCTCATTCTGCTGGGCCAATTGTGTCAATTCATCGGCAAATGCGTTTCTCACAGCGAAACCCCCAGTTCTTGCAGCGCACGTTCCAACTCTTCAGGTTTGGGTATGCGGTAGTGCCAATTATTATCATCTTCCATAAAGGAAACCCCTTTGCCCTTGACCGTATGCGCAATCAGCGCCACAGGCCGGTCAAATTTACCTGATCGAAAATCACGCATGAGCTGGGTCAGGGTCCCAATATCGTGACCATCCACTTCAAAGGCCTGCCAGCCAAAGGCTTCAAATTTGGCCTTGAGCGGATCCAGCGCCAAAACTTCGCGGCTGCGGCCCGTGGCCTGCCATTTATTAAAATCCACCATGACCATCAGATTGCTTAAATTCTGGGCAGGAGCCAACATCGCGGCTTCCCAGACTGAGCCCTCATTGCACTCACCATCACTCATCAAGACAAAGACATGGGTCGGCAAGCCCTGGATTTTAGCCCCCAGGGCCATGCCTACCCCCATGGGCAAGCCATGGCCCAAAGAACCCGTAGCAGCTTCTAAACCCGCCACGGCATGGGGCGTCGGCTGCTCTGAAAGAGGGCTGCCAGGCTCACAATAGTGCTCCAGCAACGCTTCAGGAATAATCCCACGAAAGGCCAAGCTTACATACAAAGCGGGAGCGGCGTGGCCTTTGCTGAAAATAAAACGGTCTCTGTCAGGACGCATCTCGCGAATGGGATCGGGGTCAATCACGTTCCAATAGGCCGTGGTAAGCAGATCTACACAGGAAAGCGCAGATGCGAGATGGGGAGTTTTGGCCCGACAGGAAAGGGCGATAATTTGCGCGCGAATCCTGCGCGCAAGCTGTTCTGCATCTGAAATCTCAAGGGGATTTAACATGTGCATATCCTTACTCAGCGTGATAAAAGCCTCTTTCGTATTGTCCCCGATTCAGAGGGCATCGGCAACTGAATCGATTGCAAAACAGCCTGACAAGCGGGATAATGAGAGCAATTTTGAATTGGAGAGGTTGACCATGCCACGCTCTATTCCCTATGTTGATCTGGCGCGTCAGCATGCCCCCCTGAAAAATGCGCTGCTTGAAGCCGTATCCCACTGCCTGGATGAAGCTCAGTTTATTTTGGGGCCCGCCGTTGAACGCTTTGAAAAAGCCTTTGCCCCCCTCTGCCAGACAGAATTCGCAATCGGCCTGAATTCAGGCACTGACGCCCTGATTCTGGCCCTGAAAGCGCTCAAGATTGGAGCCGGTGATGAGGTGATTGTGCCTCCCAATTCCTTTATTGCCTCGGCCACCGCCGTGATTCTGGCCGGAGCCACCCCCATCTTTGCCGATGTGGGAGAAGATTATAATCTCGATCCCGCTTGCGTGGAGCGCGCTCTCAGTCCCCGCACCCGTGCCATCATGCCCGTACATTTAACTGGCCGCCCAGCCAAAATGGATGCCCTGCTGGCCATCGCCAAGGCTCACCAGTTAGAGATCATCGAAGACAGTGCCCAAGCCATTCTGGCTGAATACCAGGGGCAAAAAGTGGGGTCTTTCGGACGCATGGGCTGTTTTAGCCTGCACCCGCTGAAAACCCTGAATGCCTGTGGCGATGGGGGAGCGATCAGCACCTCTGACCCTGAACTCAATGCGGCCCTGCGTATTTCACGCAATCTGGGCCTGCGCACCCGTGATGACTGTGTGGAATGGAGTGGCAACTCCCGTCTCGACAGCCTGCAGGCCGCCATGCTGGAGGTCAAGCTCCGGTATCTGCAGACCTGGACAGAACAACGACGTACCAATGCCCAACTCTACCGCCAATTGCTGGCCGATCTGCCTGAAATTCAACTGCCCAGCGACAGCCCAGATATTTACCAGGTTTATCACACCTTTGTAATTCAGGCCCAAAAGCGGGATCAGCTCAAGCATTTCTTACAGGAAAAGGGAATTGGCACCTCAATTCACTATCCGATTCCGATTCATCTGCACAAGGCAGCAAAAGACCTGGGCCATCAAAGCGGCGATTTTCCCGTTGCCGAAAAACAGGCCCAGCAGATTTTGAGTCTGCCGATCTACCCCGAACTCGATTCTGAAGATCAAATCTATATCGCAGAACAAATCCAAGCCTTTTACGAAAAAGAGAGAGTATAAAGCCAATGAAAGTCCCCTTTTCCTATCTTGACCGTCAGTTTTCAGACCTCGACGCCTATTTCTCTGATCTCAAAGCATTCGTCAAAACCGGGGATTTTACCTTGGGAAAACCCCTGAGCGAATTTGAAAACAGCTTTGCCAAACTCTGTCAGGCCCCACACGCGATTGGCGTGGGCAGTGGAACCGACGCCCTGATTCTGCCCATGCAGCTTTTGGGCATTGGGCCAGGAGACGAAGTGATTACCACCACCATGACCTTTCACGCGACTGTCGGCGCCATTGCCATGACCGGTGCCACCCCCGTCTTTGTAGACTCTGAAGATGGTTACGTGATTGATGCCAGCAAAATCGAAGCGGCGATTACCCCCCGCACCAAGGCCCTCTTGCCTGTACATTACACCGGCAATATGGCAGACATGCCCACAATTATGGAAATCGCCAAACGCCACCATTTGCACGTGGTCGAAGACTCCTGCCAATCGATTGCCGCCACCCTGAACGGAAAACCCGCTGGCCATTGGGGGGCTGCCGCCGCCTTCAGCGTACATCCTTTAAAAAATCTCAATGTCTGGGGCGATGGCGGCCTGGTGGTGACCCATGATGCAGAAATGGATCGTAAAATGCGTCTGTTTCGCAACCATGGCATGGTCAACCGCGATGAGATTGCCATGTTTGGCCACAATTCCCGCCTCGACACCCTGCAGGCCGTGATTGGCAACCGCCTGATTCAGGAAGTGGATTGGATTACCGAAAAACGTGTGGCCAATGCCACCTTCTATGATCAGGCCCTGGCAGAATTGAGTGATTTCATTGAAATTCCCAAACGCCGCCCCGAAGTGCGCCACGTCTTTCACCTGTATATTGTGCGCGCCCAGAAACGGGATGAACTGCTGCGCTTTTTGAATGAGCGCGGAGTAGAGGCCAAAATTCACTACCCCATTCCTGTACACCTGCAGGAAGCAGCCAGGCATTTGGGCTATAAACAGGGTGATTTCCCTGTCGCTGAAGCACATTCCAATGCTGTGATTACCCTGCCAGCCCACCAGCACCTCAGCCAAGACGAACTGGCATATACGGTCGAACAGGTCAAAGCCTTTTACCAACGCTAAACAGCCAGGGCCCGTTTGCTCGCTTTAAACGGGCCCCTTTAATTTTTGCAAAACCCGCTCAGCTTTCAAAAGCTGGAACTGGCGCTGCTCAGCGGTCACCTTTTGAGAGAAAGCCCGGTGATCGCCTTTGTGGGGGCAAAAATGATTCAAGGCAATGCAGGCCCATTTGAGCAGATGTACGGGTTCAATCAGCGCAAAACGCTGCCGGTGCCAGTCTGGACAGTTGCTGCGCGCGGCCAGCGCCGTGGCAAAAGTTTGCCGGGTTTCAGCCGGGGCGGGCACTTCAAACTGGGCATAAAAATCACAGAGCAACTGGGCTGGGTCATCCCAACCTGCGTATTCAAAATCTAAAAAGACAGGCCCTCTGGGTGTGCGCAGGGCATTGTGAAAACCAAAATCTGAAGGCGAAAGACAAGCTTCTTCGGGCAAAAGTGCACGGTTGAAGTGAGGATGGATTCGCAACTCAGTTTCAAGCGAAGCTATCACGGCTTGGGCCTGGGGGAAAAGAGCCGTTTGAAACCAGTGCCGGGCCAGCTCATGCTCTGCAGATTCAGAAGCCACAATCGTGTGCAAACGCTCTAAGCGTTTCTGCAAATGCAGAAGATGGTCGCTTAAACAAAAACAGCGTTCAGCAGCCGAGGGCAAGCTTAAGGCTTCAGGTGAAGCAGACTGAATGCCGAGAATAAAATCAAGGGCCGCCTGGGCATCGGCCAGCGTCACCTGCCCCGCTTGATAGGCATGGCCCTCAATCCATTCAAAAATCGCCAGCCCCACCTCCCGATCCTGGGCATAGGGCTTGGGGCTGTGACCGGGGTATTGCTGCTCAAGATACGCGCTGAAAGCAAATTCTTGCGCCAGTTTGGGAAAGCCGCCCTCAGCAGCCGGAAAATACTGTTTCAACAAATAAGGCCCGGCCTGGGTTTCCAGCCGGAACACACGGTTGTTCCAACCACCCGGCAGGGCCAAAGTTTCATAATTTTGCCAGGGCAAATCAGCTGCTTTGAGCAGGTTTTCAATCTGCCGGGCAAAACGCTCCATCTTATTTAGACAGGGCCAGTTCCTGAAACTGTTTCATGACGCGAATATTATAATAATGATCGGCCTCCATCGAATCAGGCAAGAGGTCAGCCTGAAAGGCTTTGACCAAATCACGCACAGCGTCTTGAATCGTATGCGTTGGCGCAAATCCTTGCTCTTTGGCAATTTTCTCTGAAGAAATATGGTAAGAGCGATGGTCATTGGTCGGTTCTACAATAATTTCAACATGGGGCCCCACCTCTGCTTTGACCATTTCAGCAATCTGCATCACGGTATGGTTTTCATAGCCCACATTGTAAATCTTGTTGCGAATGCGATCCGCAGGCCATTCCAGGGCTTGCACATAGAGATCGGTCATGTCTTCGATATGAATATTCGGGCGCTTTTGATTGCCGCCAAAGACCTTGATCTTGCCATTTTTCACGGCGTGATGGGTCAGAATATTCACCGTCAGATCGAGACGTTGACGGGGCGAATAGCCACAGACCGTGGCCGGGCGAATAATCAGAGGGGTCATCGCCTGTCCTTCACAACGGGCCAGCAGCACTTCTTCACACATGGCCTTGAATTTTGAATAATCTGTCAGCGGTTCCAAGGGCAGGTCTTCGGTGACATTGGGTTCCTCTTTAATCCCGTAAACACTTGAAGAAGAAGCATAGATAAAGCGCTGGGTGCCCGCAGCCAAAGCAGCATCTACCAAGGGCGTAAAGGCATCGAAATTGATCGATTGTCCCAGGGCAGGATCCAGCTCAAAACTGGGATCATTGGAAATACAGGCCAGATGAATCACGGTATCGGCCCCTTTGACAGCTGCTTGAACCGCAGCCGGATCCCGCAAATCTCCCTCTACCAATTTCAAGTGGGGATGGTTTTGATGGGCACCAAAAACATTTTTGCCAAAGACAAAAATATCCAAAACGGTTACCTGGTAACCTTTGTCGAGAAGTTTGGGCACGAGCACAGCCCCCACATAGCCAGCTCCGCCCGTAATCATAATCGTTTGCATGGTCTCTCTTCTTTCCAACTCAGTTTACGTTCATTTATAGCATATCCACTTCTGCTCTGAAGGCGATTGGGCATTCAAAGCAAGCCATCACGCACCAATTGCTCAAGCTGATCCACCAGTGTTTCAGCCGTGGGGCGATACACGATCTGCAGATCTTTTTTGCTGCGACGGTTATCAAAGGGCAAAGGAAAACCCACATTCTTGTTGACAAACTCACGGGTTAAGCCCTGTGCGGGGCCAATCAGTTTCACCAACCATTTGGGCGCGGGCATCAAGGGAAAAGGATATTTGCGGCCAAATTTTTGCTTCAGAATTTGCGCGATCTGCCAAAGATCCAAGGACTCATTGACCAGGATATGGCGGCCATTGCTGCCCAAAAGTGCTGCCTGCAGATGGGCACGGGCCACGTCCCGCACGTCTACCAGCCCAAAGACCAAATGGGGAACGCCTGTCAGGTAGGTGCCATTCGCCATTTTGAGCATAAAATCAATACTGGTTGAGTCTTTGCGATTTGTCAGCGAAGGCCCCAGAATAAAGCCGGGATTGATCACGCTCAATTGCCAGCGGTTTTGGGCCTTGTGCATTTTCCAGGCTTCTTTTTCAGCCAGGGTCTTGGAAAGTGAATAGGGCTGGTGTTTTAAGCTCGAAGTCTGGTTCCAATCTTCTTCAGTAAAGCGGCCAAAGGCTGTTTGACGCAGATCGGTGGCATCGCCATAGATCGAAACCACAGAAGAAGTCAGCACCACGCGTTGCACCTGCTCCTGCTGGTTGACAGTTTCCAAAACCGAGCGGGTGCCCAAGAGCGCAGGTTCGACCAATTCTTTCTGCGGATCGCCAATCCCGCTGGTCACAAAGGGAGAAGCTGTGTGCATGACCGTTTCACAGCCCTGCATGGCTTCGGCAAAAGAGCCTGGGCTGAGCAGGTCAGCAGCAAAGACCTTGAGTGTTCCCGGATGTTGGCCTGCCAAATCAAGTAAATGTTGGTATTTGTCTGTCTGCGCAGGGTTGCGCACGGTGGTATGCACCGTCGCACCGGCTTCTAAAAGCTGAGCAATAATCCAGGAAGCCAAATAGCCGCTTCCTCCTGTCACCAAAACGGGAGCCTTAAATTCTGACATTGTATTTTTCCTTTTCAATGGGTTGGAGCAAGTGCCTGCAAAGCCCGGTAGACGTTGATTCGCCCATGCCCGTAAAGATTATCAAAACCCTGTGAACCTAAATCATCGGCTGTCGCTTCGATTTGCGCCTTGATTCCCGCTGCGTCCAATTGGGGAAACTGACTGCTCACCAGCGCAGCCAGCCCTGCCACAGCAGGCGTCGCCATCGACGTTCCCGACATGGGGCCATAGCTTAAGCCTGGAATCGCAGAGGCATAGGTCGGCAAGCTCGAAACAATCTGAATACCCGGAGCCGTCACAGAATGCCAAGGCCCGACCTGAGAGAAAAAAGCGAGTTGATCGGCCTGATCGGTGGCCCCCACAGCCAGAACCCCCGGCAAAGCCGCTGGATAGGACTTGATCGGACGCTCACGTTGGTGCCCATCATTGCCCATACCCGCCACCAAAAGCACATTCCTTTGTTGGGCATAGACCACAGCATCTTCTAAAACCTGGGTCAGGGTACGGCTGCCCAAGCTCATGCTGAGAATGCGGGCCCCCTGATCCGTGGCCCAAACAATGCCTTCAGCCACATCGGCAAAAGAGGTAAAACCGCCGGTACTAAAGACCTGCACAGGCAGCAGACGCACTTGAGGCGCAAAACCCGCCCCACCTTCTGCATTGTTGAGCAGCGCACCCGCTACCCCTGCGCAATGGGTGCCGTGTCCGTGTTTATCATGCACTTCGGGAAGATGATCGACAGTATTATAACCGGGCAAAAGTTTTGCCGCGAGATCGGGGTGGTGGGTATCTACTCCCGTGTCCAAAACAGCGAGCACCAGCTCAGTCTTGCCCTTTTGTATTTCCCAACCCTTCAGGCTTTGGGTTAAGGCATGGGCATACTGTTGTGTAAAAAGTGGGTCATTGGGAAAAGTTGAGCGTATCGCTTGGGTCTGAGGCAGGGGGGCAAATTGATCGGTGGGCAGAGCAAATAAGCCGTTGGGCTCCAGGCTTTCTACCGCAGGATCAGCCTGTAAAGCGGTGATTTGAGCTTGAAGCGAAATCTGCTCCTCGCTTTGAAGCTTGACCAAAGCATAGGGAAAAGTGGGGGAACCTAAAGAACGCGCAGTCTTCACAGCCGAGGATAAATTGCGCAGATTCAGGGAGCGGCCTGGGCGCAAACGCACGAGATACTCTCCGGGCACCGCCGCCAAACCCTTTTTTCCGGCAGCATCCAATTGCGCTGAACGCGAAAGAGGGCTGCGATAGCTTGCTAAAGTAAGCGGTGGGCTGCCCGTGGAAAAAGATGAAAACTGGCAGGCAGATAATATCCCGCAGAAAAAAAGGCCCACCCAACGCTGAGACATTGCCCTACCCCCTTAAAAAACGCACTGAGTTATTATACCGTGTTCAGAACAGACTCAGGCAGAGCTCTTCAGCACTTGTGTTCAGCTGGACAGGGGAAATAGTTTCCAAATGGGAGGCTCTCTTTACAGGCCTGCCACACATCTGAAAAAAGCAGCGGCCCCAGATTAAAAGCTTTTTAACAAAGAGGGCAAACCTTTAAACAGGGTAGCGGCAGAAACACTGCCACCTTCACCCCTGCCCCCTCCAACAGCGGCCTTCAGCCCCTTGGCAAACTCAGGATTGCCTTTGCACTCAAATTGAAGACGCGCAACGTCCGACTCACTGCAATTGGCATTTTCTCCACCTGCTGTCGCGCATTTTCCAAAAGCCAACCCTCTTTCATAGCAGTTGAGAGCAGGTTTCGGTGCTGTAGCGATCTGAACAGAGGGGGGGGCTTTGGGCAAGCGTGCATTGACAAACTGAAAACGTTTGGCCACATCCCTGTAATGGGGGGCCTCTTTTAAAATCGCTTCAAAGGCCTGTTTGGCCTGAAGCAAACGCCCCTGCCCCTGTTCATTCACGCCCAGTTTATAACTGGCCTCAAGCCATTGTTTTTTCTGCTCAAATTCTTTGCTTTTCTGCCGAACGGTCAGGTAGCGGGTGACTGCCTGCAGACGCGCAGCGGCATCCTTATAACGGGGATTCATTTCAAGCACACGCTGGTAGTTGAGTTTGGCCTGCTCAAATTGGCCCTTGGCCTGATAGTCATAGGCTGCCGCATAGGCATTTTTTAGTTTTTCGTCAGCAAGCGCCTGTTGTTTTTTTTCATAGGCCTGTTTCGACTCGGGAAAATAGCGATCAAGCTCTTTGTAATGGGGTAAAGCCGCCTGTACTTCAACCAGGGCAAAATAGGCAAGGGTATAATCTTTTTCCCGCAGGGCCTTGACCCCGATAGCATAGAGCGCATCCAGGGTTGCATTTTCTTTGGCGGTCATTAAAGCCCCAATGGTTTGGTCATACACCTGGGCCTTGTTTTCTTTGTAGCCATTCAGCTCATCGACCAAATTGGCCTGGTTTTTGAGAAGATTGTCCTGTTGCCAATTGAGTTTCTTTAGCTTGGCCTGTAAAGATTTGTTTTCTGTTGTGAGCGCAGAAGTTTGCAGATAGGCCCCAACACCTACTCCAGTTCCCGTCAGCAGGGCTCCGGCCAAAAATGCGATCAGATATTTTTTCAATGGTTTTACTCCTGGGCTTCCCCCCTCATTTTGACACGGTTCAGCTCAAGCCTTCAAGTTCTGCAAACCTGAATCAAAGCTGCGGTTGGGGCAGAGCAAAATCCAAGCAGGAAAACAAGTTCTGAATTGAAATAAAACCAGAAAGTGCTTTAAAACTAATCATTTAAGCCTTTGCCATTGAAAATTTTCTGCGTGTATCTTTCAATCCCTGTCAGGTATTTACGCTTTGAGAGCGAAGAAAAGTCAAGGTTTTCGACGATTACAGCACCCTGCCAGGAGATTCAGACTATGTGGGTTCTAAACAATTGGCTGCCAAAATGACCCAAAGGATCAGGGAGCGGCCCGGCAGCAAATTGGTAGCAGGCTTGTCCTTGGGGGGAGTCGTAGCGGCTTCGGCCCGGGTTCAGAACCCAACGGTCTTTGACCGGGCCCTGCTGATGCCCCCCCTCTTTGAGATCGTCGAAGAGAAGCGGCCTTACCTGCCCATGAGTTCGGCCTGAAGCGTTGTTATCTTCCTTAAAGGGTTCGACTTATCGCGCAGGCGAATAAACAAGAATGCCCTTCTCACCGAAATGGCTCATGGCCAAGACCTCGCCATTGGCATCGATCAAAGCAGCAGGCCCCCCCAGCGAAGAGCGCACCAGGGGCAGACGATTTTCAACGGCCAGCAAAACGGCAATGCCCACAAATTGCTGATAACCCAATTCACTTTGGGTCATGCCGTAGTCAATCGCTGAAACCGTTAAAACTTCTCCCCCGGCCGCGACGCCCTCATGGGCCAAACGCCGGTCAAAAGCTTCTAAACAAAGCAGGGGAACCAGTTTTTTTTCTGGCACAGCCAGCAAGGGCTGCATTTTACCGGGCACAAAATACTGGGCATGAGGCGCACCAACCCCCAGTACAGGCCGCTCCCAACCAGGAAAAAGGAGTTGTTTAGAGCGCATTCCCCAAACCTGACCCTGTGCATTCATTACCAAAACCGAATTCTGGGGCCCCAACTGGCCCAAGGTTTTATACCCCACCACATGCCAGGTCTTTTGCGAGGGCAGAGGGGGAGGCAGCAAAATCTTTTGGTTCAACCCCTCATTTAAACGGGGCCTGCGCGAAAAGGCCACTTCCGGCCAAACCAGAATATCCAGCTCTGACGGGGCACTGTTGGGCAAGTCAAAATAGCTCTGCAAATGCACGGCCCCCATGCCTGCCAAGCGGTCTTTGTGTTGGGGCAAAGGGGGCAAACAGAACAAGAGCAAGCCCCCCAGCAGGGGCAAAATCCCCCATTTATAGTGCTTCAGATAAAGTGCTTCACCCAAGGCCGCTGAAAGGCCAAGACAAAGTAAAAGCGCAGGAACCCAGCCGAAAAACCCCACAGCCCGCAAAACGGGCTGAATTTGCCATTGAGAATAAAGCAAAAGATGCTGACAGAGATTAAAACTCCAAAAGACAGCCTCTTCTCCCAACCACCAGGCCAGGGGAAGCCAGACAAAGAGAGGAATCCGCTTGAGCTTGCGGGGGCCACAGATCCAAAGCAGAATCAAAAAATTGCCAGGAAGCACCTCTGCAAAAAGGGTGCTACTGCTCCAAAGCAAAGCCACCTGCCAAAGCGGCCAAAGTCCACTGCTCCAGCGCACCACAGACTCCAAATACCAGGGATGCCCCAGCCAGTGGCTGATACAGCTCCCAATGATCACCCCACTGATCAGCCATGCCTTGTGAACCTCAAATTTCAGGCCAAAGGCCAAAAGCGCAACGCCCATCCAGGCAAGCCCAGCCCATTCAGGCCGCAAAAAAGCCAAACCCATGGGCAAGCCTGAGAAACTAATAGCCAGCAAAGCAAAAACACCTTGAGAGGGAGATTTTACAGTTGTTTGATTCAAAATATTAAAATTGATTTTTATTATTTTTTTGCTTATATTATAATAATGCTTTATTATAAATAACGCTTTTAGAAATGACAATCAGACACTATCATTGGACGTCATCAATGCCCTTTCCCCCATTTACAAGCACAGATAAAAGACTACACAAAATGCCTAAAAAACCATTTAAATCTGTATTTTCACTGATTTATCGCCCCCTCTGCACAGGCCTTCTCAGCGGCTCACTCTTGGGCCTGGGTGCCTGTGGGCCAAACATTCCGGGAACGCCGTCAGGCTCAACAACGCCAAGAGCCTCACTGTCCTCCGTGCCCAGCCAGGTCACAGCCCCTCCCCAATCAGCAGCAGAAAAAACCAGCTTTGCGCTTTACATGATTGGGGGTGATCTTGAAGATGACCTCGCCCCCCGAAATGGCATCGCCGATGAAAAAGAAACGGGCAAAGCCAGCCCCCTGGGTGCAGGCAGTGAAGATTTAAAAGAAATTCTTCAGGCCTATCAAAGCCTGAGTGAAAATGAAAAACAATATATTGACCTTTGGGTGGGTTTTGGTGGGGCTCGCAAGCAGGGCTGGAAAGGCATCAAATACGCCGACCTGCCCTGTCTGGCCCAAGACGCCAAAGATGGCTATTTTGGCAACGACAGCTGTTATGCAGAAAGCCATCCCAGCGCCAATTTGGCAGCCCCAGAAACCCTTGAAGCCTTTTTAAAATTCGTAAAAACCAAATCTGAGGGACAAGGCCGTAAAATTGTTGAGCTTTGGGATCATGGCCTGGCCTATTTGGGCATGGGCAATGACACCCATTTTGGCGAAGATCTGATCTCTTTAGATGAAATGAAACAGGCCTTTCAAGCCGCAGAGCTTCAGGTCGATCTCCTGGGCTTTGACGCATGTTTAATGGGTTCATTAGAGGTGGCCGCCGTGGCCCAACCCCATGCCAAATACATGGTGGCCTCAGAAGAGCTGGAACCCGGTCATGGTTGGAATTATACCTATCTGGTTCAGTATTTGGCACGTCAGCCCAAGGCCAGTACCCTGGATATCGGCAAACAGATGGTGAACAGTTTTATTGACAGTCCCGCACATAAAAAAACAGCCAATAAAACACTCTCTGTCTTGGATTTAAGTCAACTCTCTCCTGTCATCAACAGTCTTCCAGATATTGCCCAGCTGGTCACCCCTCAAAACTTTGCCCCCCTGCTTCAGGCCGTAGAAGGCAGCAGCCGCGTCGGGGTTCAGGCCAAAGACAAACTGGCAATCGGCATTGATTTAGGCGATTTTGCAAAAAAGGTGAAGCAATACAATGCCCAGGCTTCCACTCAAAACCTACAAACCCAATTGCAAAAACTGGTGGTTTACAGCCGCCATGATGGCTCCAAGCCCGGAACCCAAGGACTTGCCGTATACTCCCTGGCAAAAAAACTCAAACCCGCTTATAACACAAATGTTGCCACCGTCAAACCCTGGGCAGATTTCGCTGATCAATTTTTCAAAGTGGGAAGCCAAGACAGCAAAGCCCCCGTTATTCAGGCCAGTCAAGCTTTTCAAACCCAACAGGCAAAGCAAAAATATGAAGACAGTTGCACACTCAGAGGCGAAGAAGGCCATTGCTATACCATTGCAGATAATTTAGGTCTGGCTTCTGTCCAACAGATCTTTTCGCTGGTTCAGAAAGAGGGCCTGGTGGTAGACATCGGCTCAGATCGTTTAGACCCCGAAAAAGATGGCAAAACCTATTTCGCACCCAACTGGAACGGGGAATGGTTTCGTCTCTGCAATGGTCCCTGCCAAAATAAAAGCGATGGAGTAACCCCTTCAGCGTTTTACGAAGGAGAAACAGAAGAAGGCAAGCGCCTCTATATTTCCCCCGCCTTGTTAAATGGTCAAGATATTGATCTCTATCTGGAAATAGATAAAAATCACCAGATCGTGAGCCAGTGGGCCGTTCCTTTGATTAAAGGCCCCAACGGAGATTTGGTTCCCACCCGCCTGCAATTGGAAATTAAAAAGGGCGATACCCTGACCTTCCTCTATTCGGCCTATAACGAAAAAACCGAAGCAGAATTCTGGCAGGAAAGTGAACCCCTTCAGCTCAGTCAGGAACCCGTTTGGGACTATACAGAAATCCCCGAAACCCTGCGCTATTTTGTAGAGGCCAAAGATTACCAGGGAAATTTTACAGAAACCCCCCTCTACGAAGTCGATGCCCTCAACTAATGTTTTTTCAGATTCATGATTAAAAGGAGAATATTCACCCATGAAAAAACCAAGCATGTTTTTGCTATTCAGTCTTTTGTTTTTAAGCTGTACCAGCACACCTGTCAAAACGGAACTGGCTGCAAACCAGCCCAGCACCGCCCCCGAACTGGAGAAAGGCCTTTCCTTAAACCTGCCCAATGACAAAACCCTGCCTGCTCAGGCCAGCGACAAACGCAATAAAACGGTAATTCAAGCCAAAGCTATTACTGGAAAAATCAAAGCGCCTTTTAAAGACAAAGATTTGCCGATTGAAATTTCAGACTATAGCTTTAATGTGGGCACAGACACCAATAAAAATGGTGCTGAGGACGAACATGGAAAAGGCATGGTTGATATCAGCGGACATGGCAAGCATGCAATCGAAATCAACCAGGAAGATTTTCCTGTCATGGATAATCAAGACGATGTGATGGTGGTCGTCGATAAAACCACAGGCAATACCCGCACCTACAGTGCGGATCAAGACCAGTTCAATTATAAAATCAGCGATGGCAGCAATACCTTAACCATCAATACCAATGCCGATGGCACCTGGATGGTCAATGGAGAAGGGGCCAGCACCCCAGCAGAAGTGGTCAAGTTGGCGCTGAAATCCCCTGTTTTATCAGGGGCCTCTATTCATGGTCTGGCCTCTTTGTATATGTTGATGAAAAATACCAATCAAATTCCAGTGGAACTTAACAAAGCTACTTTAAGCGCCGTGGATTGTGGAGGCAATGGGGGCACCCAACTTCAAGCGCCTATTGGAAACCCTTTGCCCTTGGTCCAGGCCGGGCTCGAAGCCTTAATCCAACAAGCCACTGCTGCAAACTAAGCGTTTCTAAAAGCGGGAAACAGGCACAGGAACCAGGATCTCGCTTTTATTTTCCTGAAAACTGGGAAAAGGCATGCGAACCAAAGCAGGTTGAACCCTTCTGAGGCGTTTTTTAAGTGCTTCAGACGGGAGTTGGTCTACTTGGGCCTGGAGTTCAGCAAGACGCTCAGCATTCAAGCGCCAACGCACGAGGGGATAAGAGGGATCCGTGCGAATGGCCATGATTTTCTCTTCAAGCGAGCGCTCCTGCGCTAAAAAAGCGGGTTCAAAGATAAAGCCTGGCTGGTAAATGGGAAAGGGCGCAGCAACAACTCGGGAAAAAAGCCCTTGGTCAGTAAAAGCCTGAAAAATATCGCTGGAAGCCCCATAACAGCTGTTCATCACGATCAATTCCGGCTGATAGGTTCTCACCGCCTGGGCAATGATTTTTTTTTCAAAACCGGCATAATAAGGAGGCAGACCATGCCCTGCCACAATCACAATCCGCGCCCGGTCATGACTATTTTGAAAATTTTCTAAGGGTACCCACAGGCAACAGGATTTGGGGAGATCTGGCAGAATCGGATCTCTTGAGGTATAGAGCACCACCATCTCATGCTTTCGTACGGGGGCTTCAGCGGGAATTAAAAACAAAGCAACGCCACACAAAAATGCCTTCAGCAGCGTGCTAAAACGAAGATTTTGCTTAATAAATTCCGCATTAAAAGCCATCCAATCCAAGTCTTTGTCCTTTCAATCTAGAAATTCGAATGATATACCAAATCATCTATATATTAAAAGCCTCTGCATCTTTTTCAAAGAGCGTTAGTTTCATAATAATCACTTGGGTTATATATTCTGAATGACAGGCACTGCTGAGCAGAACGAAAAAGCGGGTGGATTCGCAACATCGCAAAGCCTCTATTTTCGTGGGTCTATCAGCGCCTCGGGAATCGCCACCAAGGTATAGTAGCTGGTTCCCGATTTAAAGGGATGGGGCATTTTGCGTGAATAGGTGCCATATTTGTGTTCCCCCGTGGTTTCCCCTTCGTGATTGGGGGTGCGCACCCAGCCCGTTTCATTGACATTGACCTGGGCCTTGTCACCGTGGGCAGCATAGTTGAGAAAACGCCCAGCATTGACACTGCGCTTGCCATTGACAGCAGGCCGATCCAAGGGCGGATCAACCGTAAAGCGGTTCTGGGGGTCTGAAATCGTGTCACTGGGCTTGTTATTGGCTTCCCAGTCCTTGAACTGCTGATCGGGCAATTCAAAGCTGATCTGCCCTGTCAGCAACTCACGGGCAACCTTCAATTGTGCGTCAAAACGGCCCTCTGCATTGGTCTGAATCTGGCTCAAAGCGTTGGCCAAATCTGCGCCACCCGTCGCACGGGCCGCTGCCAAGGCGGCATCACGGCGGGCATGATGCTTGGCGAGATCTTCATCACTGGCACCTTTGGGATCAGGCCACTGGGTCAGCAGGCGATTTAAACTGTCAGGCCCCCCCACACGCATTTGGCCATAGGCCGTCTGAGGAATCGGGCCCGACGGGGTCACACTGACATTGCCAACCACACCATCATAGGTGGAATAGGTTCCTGCAGGGGCTTTTTTGATCTCTTCCTGGCTGGGCACATGCCCCAAGTGCTGGTACTGAGACGTCCCCTGAACGAGCAGACGTCCAAGTTGCCGGTTCAAGACAGCAGCTCCCAAGGGAAACAGGATGGGACGCTTGCCCTCTGGCGTACCGGGCTTGCCCCCCTGTTTCCAACTGCCCTGGCCGCCATCCACTTCAAGCAACATGGTCAAGGCCAGCTTACTAGCCATTTCTGGTGTGTTGAGATTGAATTTCTGGATCAGGGCTTGTCGAACCTTGGGAATGCTCATCTGGGCCAGCAGTTTTTCCTGAAAAACACTGTCGTAAATTTGGCTGCCTTTGACCTTGCCCCCACGGAAAGAAGGGCTGAGTTCCTGAAAAGCAGCTTCGAGGGTGGCATCCACTTCGGTTTCACTCAGGGTTCCCAGGGCCCGCACAGGCTGAACAGCGGCAGCACCCGCTTTGGTCGGCTGACCAAATTGCACCGCCACAGGCTCTGAAGCAGCAGCGGGATCCCCACTGCCCAAGGGTTGGAGCGCAGCCCAAACATCCTGGGGTTTTTCAGCTGGCGCGCTCGGAAAGCGTTCTTCAACAGAAGCTTGTTCAAGGACGGGAGCAGGGAGGTTATCACTCGCCAAAGGTTTCGCAGGAGGGGTCAATCGGGGTGAGGGAACAGAGGGTGGAAGCATTGGGGGCTTGGTCAGCCAGTCATTCATGGGGATATCTCCGGTCTTATTCAAGGTTTCTAGCTTGTTCTCAAGCATTTGGCATGCTCAAGCTTTCATCATGCAGCCTATATACCCACCGCCGAAAACTTTCAAACAGAAATTCTGAGGCATGTCTTTCAAGTTCACCCGATTCACAGTTGCGCTCCCCTCTTAACTGAATTCAGTCAAACCCAGGCACACGAGAGATTGATTTTAGAGAGACAAAACTTGGTCAAATCCGTTTGCGAACCAGCGCCAAAGCCCTGGAGTCAGGAAGTTCCACATCCGCCCAAGTCAGAACCTGGCCGGGTTCTATCCGCTGCTGAATCACCGCATCCTGGATCAGTCCCAGAGGCAAGTGTTCTGGATCATCCCGCCAGCGAACAGCCTCTCCGCGCAATTCAAAGCTGCCCAGGGCATTTTCAATCAAATCGCCCGGAAGCAGAAGTTTTTTGGCCACAGCCCGTACGCTGATAGCTGGATGGGGGCCGTTATTCAGCAAGGGCCCGCCCCCCTGAATCACCCGCCTGACCGTTTTGAGCATTTCATACTGGCAGAGGTGATAAGGCCGGTAAAGAGTATACCAGGGGCCAGGGCCCAGCTTCAGGTATTGCAGAGCGGGTTGATCTTCTGCTTGATGCGTAGCAGTAATAAAGACGCCTGGAGGCAAGGAGGGTGCCATCAGATAATCCGAAATTGCCTGACCGAATTCACTTGCCCGTTCGGCCAAGAGTCTCCCCCCAATATTCAGATCACTGGCAGCCGGCCCAGCCAGGCCAGTCTCTAAAATCTCTGCCCCCAGGCCATTGGCGACCAACGCCTGTTCAAACTGAAGTTTGGTGCCATCGGTAAAAGCCGTGGTCTGGCGCAGACGAATCCCCTGTCTGGACGACCAGTACAGCATGTCTTCAGGCGTTGGCGTATGATTCAAAAATTGCTTGATATTGCCGTAGACCCAGGGTTCAAAACCCATGCTCAGCACCTCTTCGCGTAGGGCAGCCAAACTGCCCGGCTGATCACCTTCTGCCTCTGTCAGAAGTCCCTGGCTGACAAGGGCTGAACCCACGGTGACATGCCATTCACAATGCATGGTTACTACCGATTTCCCCGCCTGGAGGGCCGTTTCAATCACCTCAGTGGCATGGCGAATATCCCCACTGCATTCCACAACCAGATCACAGCGCGCCAGAAAGTCGTCAAGCCTTTCGCTTGGCACAGCCACCGTCTGAAAACAGGGGGGAATTTCAGCAGGATTGCGACGGGTCAGTACCGCTGTCAGAGGCCATTGGGGGGCTATCCGCTGCAAGAGTCGGCCAAAACCGTTGGCAACAAAACCGCTGCCCACGATTCCAATCCGACAATTCAATGGATCTAAAAAGGGTTTGGAAGTGTTCATGCCCTTATTGTTTCATATTCGAGCGGGTATTGGTAAGTCGTCGAAAACTTCTTTTAAAAGGCAACCCTTTTCAAAGCAAGCGACGGCTGAGAGGCACAAGCTGGAGAAGGCTTGGCTATGAATCAGAATCAAACAGTCTTGGAAGGCGACTCTCTGAGTATGCTACACTGCATCCCATTCTATCCGCGGCAAGGGTATCCACATGGTGAAATCAGACGCATTGAAATCCCTGGATCTCTATACCCAGGGAATGGCGGCCTTTAAGGCACATCAACACGGACAGGCTGTTGCCCTGGTGCGTCAAGCCCTGGATTATACATTGCCCCCTCCGCAACGCACGATGATCACCCATATGCTGGGAATCCTGCTCTGTTATATCAGCGAATATGCAGAAGCGCGTCAATGCTTTGAAGCCTGTTTGGCCCAAGAACCCAATCACTTGCAGGCCATGTTTTACCTAGGGAGCCTTGAACGCCTGGCCGGGAACCTGGAGCAAGCCCGTACCCTCTACACCCAAATCTTACTCTATCAAGGCACAGAAAGCGCCTATCTCTATGCCTTGGCCAATACCCTGCATGAACAGGGACATCTTGATGAGGCCGAGGCTTATTATCGCCAGGTTCTCGCACATGCTCCAGAAAACTCTCACGCCCATTTTTTCCTTTCAGTCCTGCTGAAAAAGGCGGAGCAGAACGAGCAGGCTCAGTACCACTATTTAAAAGCCTGTGAGCTGAATCTCTGTTTTTTAACTTATAGCTCTGACAAACGCGCTTACCTGCCTGTAGTAGAAGGGCGTCTGGAACAGATTGCCACCCTGGGTTCAGAGGGGTTTACCCTCTTCGAAGAACTCTTGATTGGACTCTATCATGTGCCCACTTTTCCATTGACCGAGCATGCCTCTCTGATTCATACCTGGGGAGAAGCACTGCGCCCGCCCCTGGATCCTGGCCCCCGTCCCCCCCGCAAGAAGCTGCGTATAGGCTATTTTTCTTATAAATTTTGCAATTTCACCTCAACTCCCACGCTAAAAGCCTTTCTGCGCCAACACGATCACGAGGCGTTTGAAATCTGTCTGCTGGCCGAAGTCGAGCAGGAGGATAGCGACACAGCCGAATTTCGGCAAATGGCCGACCGCTTCGCAAATATTCACGGCCAGTCTGACGAAGCTGTCTGCGACCTGATTCGCTCGTGGGAGATAGATATTCTGGTCGATTTGGGGGGCCATGCCCTGAAATCCCGATTGCCAATCTTGGCTTACCGACCGGCCCCAATCCAGGTTTCGACCCCTCTTGCCTTTGCCAGTTCAAGCGGCATCGCCGACTATTATCTGGTAGATGCACCGCTTTTACTCGGAGAAGGGGCCGCCATGTTCAATGAAACCCTGATTCCGATGAAAACCGCCCTGGTCTGGGAACCGTCTCTTGCTCAGCGGCCAGAACCTATCAAGCGCTTAGGAGAGCCCCTCGTCTTTGGTTTCTGCAACCAAGCTCAAAAGATCTCTCTGCCCTTAGCACAAGCCTGGGCAGCAATTCTAAAGGCCGTACCTGATCTTACCTTGAGACTGAAATGTCCGGCATTTAACGATCCCAGCACACATTTTTATTTCAAACTCCTGCTGGAAAAGGCCGGGGTGCCTTTAAACCAAGTCAAGGAGGAAGGTTTTTCAGTCTATGAGAAGCATTTGGAATTCTTCAATGGTATTGATCTGTTGCTGGATGCATTTCCTTTTCAGGGTGGGGTAACGACCTGCGACTCTCTCTGGATGGGGGTTCCAGTCCTGTCTGTGGTCACCCCAGGTCGGGTTGGAAACTGTTTTCTGGTACAAGCAGGCCAGCAAGAACTACTCTGCGCAGATCTTGAAGACTATGTCGCCAAGGCCATCGAACTGGCCCAAAACCCAGAGCAGCTTCGCTTACGCCGTTCCCAGGTAAGGCTAGATTTTGAGGCTTCTCCCCTCTGCCAGCCAGCAGCATTTACCCGCGAACTGGAGCAAATCTACCGCGATCTTTGGGCCGGAAAGTATCCCCCCAAATGAACCCCTTCAACGAAGCCGTAAAACGGGTCCAATGCTGGGACATCGCTGCCCAGCATTTATACGAACAGCGGGGAGCCCCACCGGACTGCCTGCTGCAAAACCCTTTGGAACTTGCTGATTTCTGCCAGTGGATCGCGGAGCATCGTATTCGCTCATTTCTGGAAATTGGCATCTGGACCGGACGTTTGACCTGTTTTTTGCAGGATTTGTTTCAATTTGAGATGATTGCGGTTTGTGATGCCCGAATGGCAGAAACAGAAGCGGGCCTAAAAATTCAAGTTCCCCCTCAAACCCAATGTTTCTGGGGAAGTTCCCATTCAATTGAATACATGGCCTGGCGCAACGAACTCGGCCCTGTGGATCTGGTCTTGATCGATGCAGAACACAGCTATGAAGGGGTCAAGCAAGATTTTTTGATCAATGCCCGCTACCCCCAGAAATACCTGGCCTTTCACGATATTGCCGGAGATAATCCCTGGACAGCCGGAAGCAAAAGGCTCTGGCAGGAATTGCCAGGAAAGAAAACAGAAATCATTCATCCACGTGCCTATGCACATCAGGGAATTCCAATGATGGGAATTGGAATTTGGGCCGGAGTTTAATGTGTTCAAGGCAAGGGTATCTTACCAATCGCCCCCAACAGAGGAGGAATCACTGTCCCAACTGCCTCCTGAAGAAGAGGAACTACTGTCCCAACTGCTCCCCGAAGATGAGGAACTACTGTCCCAACTGCTCCCCGAAGAAGAGGAACTACTGTCCCAACTGCTCCCCGAAGAAGAGGAATCACTGAACCAACTGCCCCCTGAAGATGAGGAATCACTAGACGAACGACTGGAATAAGACGAGTACCTAGCTAAGGCAGATTCAGCATCCACAACAAGCTGTTTTGACCAGCTCTCTTCAACATTATTCAGCAATATTAGCAATTCAGCATAGTCCTGGGATGTCTCCAAATCCACCTCAGCCATCTGCGTGTAGTTTGTTTCCCGATACCCCTTGGCTTTTGCCTTATCCAAAAATTTGAGATGACGCTCGCCATGGCTTTGAAATTTTTCTAGAAATTCAAGACGCAAAGCCTCTTGGGCCTGACAATCTTTCTCTACTTTAACAAGCTTCGCCTGGCTTTCCAGCAGCACTTTTTCAGATTCTTCAAGGTAACGCCAAGCCTTGATAACCTTTTTTTGCTTCCATTGCGCCAATGCTTGTCCCAGGGTTGTCTCTGCTGCTTGGAGCTGCGCTTTGGCTTGGGTAATCTGATCGCTTAAATCAAAATCGAGATGGTAAGCTTGTATTTTTTTAAAGGTCAAGGTCAGTTCTTTGGCTTGTACTTTGATCATCTTCATTTGTTCTTGCAATTGCGTCACAAAATGCTCAAAGCCAACTAAAATTTCTTCAATTTTAGTAGATAAAGCCTTTGAAGTTTCAAAATGCATCAAAATGAACTGGGCCTGAGGCCATAAGACATTTAAGCCCTGTTTTTGGGTCTCAGAAATTAACAATGCCTGATAAGCTGTTTGTGCTTTTTCAAAAAACAGGGCTGGGTTTTGATCGTCTTCCAAAACCAGATCCGCAAAAGGTTGCGGTGGCTGGGCAGCATACTCCGCCAATCGGGGAAGAATCTCATAGTAGCCTTGTAGTTCAGTCAAGCAGGTCTGATGCACTTCTTTCAATGCCTCAATTTGATCGGCATAGGCCACAGGATCTTGCCAACGCAAGTGCTCCAAAGACTCATATAAGCGTTTACGATTTTGCGCTGTCTCCAAGAGAGGATGCTTGACCAAAGCAACCCGTTCTTCTCCCCAGGCCAAAATTTCCTCAGCCAATGACTCAGGAAAGAGCGCTTCTGGTGCCTGCCAACGCAAATCAGCTGCTGCTTTGAGTTGGTTCCAGCCCTGGAGCGCAAGCTCATAATCGGCCTGCAAATTCTGTTCAAAAACCTGGGGGTCAAGCGAAATCATCACGGTAGCAAAGCCAAAGAGCTTCTCCTGATTGCTTTTTTGCGTATCAAATTCAAAGGGTTGACTTAAGCCTTCTAAAGCCTGTTTAAGCGGCTGCTGATTAAGTATATGCGCCTCTGAAGCCAAGGCCTGACAAGCTTGTAGTTGGTCACCCATAGCCGTCAATTGCAATAAGATAGAGTCCACTTGTTGAGTGACTGTTTCAAAGAGTTCACGGGTTTTACCCTGCATGTCCTTCAGCCCTAAAATCGCATCACGTTGTGCAGACTCAAAAAACAAAGCCTTTTGATAAGCATTGTCCAACTTTGTTTTCCAATCTGCCTCAACCTGTTCAAAATGGGCCTTGAGTTTATGCCATTTTTCAACAAACAGCTTGCGCTTAAATTCTAAAACAGAAAATAAAGTGATCAGTGCAATCAAAAGCCCAAGCGCGGCAAAGCCCAGAACAGTCGTGAGTATTTCTGCCTTATCTCTGGCTCTCGTATCAGATTCTGCCATTAAATTTTTTAGTGCAAAAGTTGCATCGGCGACTTTCACCCACCTATTTTCGATTAAATCTGGCTGATAAGCTTCTAATGGGGCTTTTCCCGCCAGTAAAGCTTGGACACTTTCCAATTCTTGCTGAAAGGGCAATCGCTGTTCTGGCGTTGTATAGTGCATATTAAACAGTTTTTCTTGCCAAGAACTCAAGCTAACAGGCGCTTCAGCATTTTTTAAAACTTCAATCAGATCAGGAACTTTGCTTTGCACGCGTTCGAGTCCGTAAGCCTGCCGAATTTGATTGGCATAGATCTGATCGGTTTGTTTCAGCCTCATAAAGTGACGATCTAAAGCTTGAAGATCTTGAGAGTTTTGGGTTTCAAAAACTTCTAGAGCACGTTCTGCTTCGGTCACCTTTTCGCGCAAAAGCTTAAAATCCTCTGCACTCAATAAAAATTGCCAATTTAAAAGCAGTTTCAATCGGTCAAGCAGTTTATGGCTCGCCTGTTTTTGTGAGGCTAACTGGCGCTTGAGTTGTTCTGTTTTTCTGGTTTGAACGGCTTCAGGCGTATAATTTTGAGACAAATAGGCATCCACTTGTTTCATCATTTCAATCATGCCTGTTTTGGGAAGTTTTGGCGTTCCTTTGATGAATTTTTCAAAGATTTGGGTATAGGGAAGAAGAGCCGCCTTTTCAAATCCCAATTCGTTTTTAAATTGCGCCCCTGCAAGAAATCGGTATTTGCGGGGATGATAGCTGAGAATAAAAATTTGGCTTGTTTTTGCATCATAGAGCGAAGCAGAAGTCGTGCTCCAACGTTCAGCCAGTCCTTCAATCAGATCGATGGCTTCTTTGTCTGTCCCGCTTCCTGCGAGTTCGTTGACCAATACGACAAAATAGCGATATTTGAGTTTTTTGAGTTCAGTCTCAATTTCAGCCATGCCCGCCTTGCCAATCATGGGCGGGTCAAAATCCGGGGGCCAGGCATAGACAGATTTTCCCTTTTGCAAAAGAGGAAAACTTGCGTTCTCAGCCACTGCAGGCAAACAGAACACAAGCGTAAGCAACCAAATCCAAAGATATTTTTTTAACATTCCAGTGCTCTTCTCACTCATCATACCCCGTTTAGTATACTCTGTTGCTTGCATCAAAGATTCTTGAGCTGTAGATCATGCGTTTAGCAAATACAAGGAACTTCAGTTCAGATCACCCTGATTATTTTTACGATTGAAATAAGTACTAATGGTTAATAATATCGTAAATTTTATAAATCAGTTAATAAATAACTTTTTTATGAGCATATTTTTTCAGGCGCTTTCTTCTGGGGAATCCTATCCTGCAGTGTATCCAGAGCCAATCATTTTGTCGTGTTTTTCTAATTGCTTAATGGTCAGGCCAAGAACATCCACTTAGCCAAGATTTAGCTCGTAGGTCGTAAATTTACTCCCCAAGATCATAGATTCATAAACATTTGTAGACATTTTACGCAAGAACTTATACTCTGGACGGGTATGCAAAAGGTGGATATATATTTTGTCATGACCAAACTCTTGAGCCCATTGCATTAGCTCACCAAAGACCTTTTTGCCGATCCCCCAGTAATGCTCATCAAGCACAATTGCAATCTCGTACTGTGTATCAACCGATTGTATGGCACACCAACCAGCTAAAACGCCATTGACGCTCAAGGCCCGAACTCTGCAACCCTCAATTTGATCGACTTCTATTTTAGCTTTCATCCACTGCGCTACACTCTCTGTGTCAAATTTTTCATGCGCAATCAAATGCTCCCGAGTACTTTTCTTATTTAGCAATGGAACAAATTCATTGGGATCAATCTTGTCAAATCTTAAATACTCAATAAGACTCATTCTTCACCTTTTTCTTTGATATCTTTGTATAAAAAAACAGATCTGGATATATTCTAAATTTATCTAAAATAAAGTATTTTTTTGACGAACTTGAATGTGAAAAGTTCCCTCGTGTACTGCGCCCGAGATTAAGACAAAAGGTATACGCAAGTCCGCTTTTGCCGAGCAGGTGCACAGTGAGGCCATGCTCCTTGGTTACAATCGCAATGGAGTGTTCCGGCTCATACGAAGAGATATACTGTTTGATACCCACTTTAAGAGCAGCCTTGATGGCTGGCTTGTATTGCTCGACTCTCGAACCCATGGTGTCAGTCCTGCCCCACGGGTTGTTCCGAAGATTCTTGCTATGCAAAAAATAAAATCCAGGCATGAATAAGACAAAAATTCAGATTGATTGGAGTATTTTGTGATTGAAATAAGTATTTACAGTTTATAATATCGTGAATTTCAGAAATCAGTTAATAATTTCCCCCTTTTTAGTTGCCAATTTTTCTCGCCATTTTTGTATTTCCTCAGGTGTTTGTCTCACCCAATCTGTATATTCGCCAATGATTTTCAAAGGGGATTGAGAGCGATATGAGCGTGTCGGGTTGCCTGGGAATTTTTTATCTGTAACATTCGGATCATTCTCAAATACCCCAGTGGGTTCGACAATATAAACGCGTTCGCGCCCATCTCCCTGTGCCAATTCAGCAGCCAGGCCAGCCCCATTTGCTAGGGCTGTAAAATAAATATGATTCATTTTAATCTCTGGATTGTAATTCGAATTTCCGCCGGGTTTCAATAAATCGCCTATCTGCAAATCTGCTTTCGTTCCATGATAAAAAGGGCCCTTGTCAGAAGGTTTGTATCTGAAAGAAAGGGCCAATTCATTGTATTTTTTTGCATTGTCGGTGTCGTTTAATTGTTCATAGCATTCGGCAAGATTTGAATACAGGTTGGGGAATGCACTTTTCACAGAGTCATTGTCTATCTCCAACGCAAACTGCAAAACAATTTCTAACCATTTTAATCTGTCGCTCACTGTTTTTTGATATCGGGCAAGATAATGGGCTGAAAGAAATTTCTCAAAACTGCTTTCTGCTTCAGTCCAAGCCTGAAAAAACAGTTTACAGGCTTCATCAGGCCTGCCGTTTTCTTCCATTCCCAACCCTTGAAGGCATCGTTTCACAACAGGGTTATTCGGACTAAACTCGCTCATTTGATTGTCTCCTGATTATTTATTTCTCAGCGGTGAGAGAAGTTAACCTGCCTTACAAGAAAGCGATACTTGAGTTCACTCTCAGTTTCGGCCATATCCGTCTTGCCAATTATGGGATCGATCTTTCATATATTCTTCGATTAGATTCCTATTGTGCATTTGAGACACTTAATTAGATCTCAGTGCTTCAGGTATTTTATAAAGAGTAGAGACCATTCCATTACTTGAAATTTTTCTGATTGCATAATTCCCAGTATCAGCGACAAAAATATTTTTTTGTAAATCAATACTTATTCCATTTGGAGAATTGAATTTTGCTTGGCTTTTCTCTCCATCCTGATAGCCCATTGAAGATCCTGCATAGTTCTCCCTTCCTTGATAAAAATACTTGAGCACACCTTCAAAAGAAACAAAACTTGAGCCGGTGAAATTCGTATTTTTCACTTTAATAAGAATATTTTCTTCTGGAATAGTTGTCATTATTTGATCATTTTCGTCAATCAAAAGGTGAGAAAAAGAGCTAATATCTTGATTTTTAAATATTTTATCACTGTTGTAATAGCGTAGAATAATTGAAAGTAAATCTTTAATTTTTTTAAATTTGACGTTCTTTTCAGAATCATATGATTTCAAGTGCCAATAAAAACTCTCAAGATCCCCCAAAGCGGTCGTAAAATATATCTCATGATTAGGGTGAAAAAACAAATTAGCAATACCTAATTGGTTAAATTTTCTATTTGAATACAAACGCTTTGAGTCTTCAGAAAATGGAATATTAGACGGTGTGTATAAATCAGGCATCGGAATCTCTATATCCATTGGATTTTGAAATAATTTAGATGATTTTTTCATTTTTGTATCAATAGTAAACACACTTTTTTGATACGGAGCAGTTACTAATAATTGATCCCCGGAATCAATTTCGAGATCATCTCCCAGCAAACATGATAAGTCTTGAGAATATTCTAATTTCTTTGGCGTGGAATTTTTCTCATTCAGATTTATATAATAAATCTCTTGAGGAAAAGCGATTGTGTAGCCGTTCTTAAACTCAAATTTACGACGTCCAATAAAAAATATTTTTCCTAGTCCACTCGAAACCACAAGGTCATAGGGCGCGGGTATGTTTGTATCTAATTTAGAATGTCCACAGAAAACAGGATTTTTGGTAATGATTCCTTTTTCTGATAACAATTCCAAATCTGTTGGCAAAGGATCCTGCCGAGTAGAAACAGAGATCGGCACACAACCATTGGCAGGACAAAGTTGTACTCCTGGACCACAACCGGAAAAGAAGAACACACCTAAAATCAATAACAATTTATTTTGCATTGTTTGACCTTTAGTTTATCTGTAATTTCCTTCTCCGAAGTCAGTGGCATCCTATTCAGTTTTTATCTCCCCATTCAGAAAGTTTATTCCCAATGACCATTGGTTTATTATGGCCAAGTATTGTATCAAAGTCAATTATAGAAACCTGGGCAAAAGAATAGCACTAAAACCCATACCTAAAAATATAATCAACAGATTAAACAGAAAGGATAATAATAAAAATAAGGCTTTCTTCTTGCTCTCCTTAACATAGAAATAATCAAAAACAATAGACATTATCAGGCAAAGAATGAACAAACCTAAAAAAGAGGGCAAATGCAATACAGATTTCACAACAATCTGCAAAGGAAAAGCGAATAACCAAATACAAGCGCTTGCTTTTAATGCCGTCACTTTTCCCCTGCCAGACTTTAAATAGACTTTATCTAAAAAACTGAAGGAAGCGGCCTGAGTAAGCATAAATACAGGGAGCAAAAAAAACAACCATTTGTCCAACTGAAGTTAGATGAAGATTCATTTTATTTCCAAATACCTCTTCGCCGGCCAGAATAAGCAGCCCATGATTATAGCGTAATAAACTGCCCTTTGAATAGCCAGATATTTGATCAGGACAAAAGCAAGAAAAGCAATCTGTAAACCTGCTGAAGCCAAGTTGGGAGTTCAACTATGTCCTCTGAGCAAGCCTTCAAAGGATGCCATTTCAACAGTTTTCATCTGGCCATAGGGTTTAACTTGATGTACCCATAAAGGGTAGAGCTCATCAATGACCAGAATGGTTCGCTGGTCAGGTTGAACTTTTGTCAAAAGCCAATTCAGAAGTATATCTGCTAGGTCTTGAGAAAACCAGGAATAACGGTTCAGAAAATCGTATTCGGGTATAATTTCCATTGGGCGTTCTCCAAAGGTTTTGTCACTTTACAGAGTACGCCCTCTTCTTTGGAACTTCAAAATCTCCGAAACTACAGGTTTGCTGATCCCTGCACAAAATCAAAATTTTGACCCCCACTAAAAATGGGGATCCTATTTCCAACTTTTTCATTATTACTTCTGCTTAGGACTAAAATGGCGAAGGCCCAGCAAAAACATTATTTCCTGCACTTATCTTTGCAATATCAATTACCTGTGCAGTTGATGCACGGCCTTGATCTGGCCTTGCAGGTCGATCCCAGAGACTCATACATTTACCATTGCCAACAGAGATTGCCACATGTGCCGGATAAGGGCCTTTAGGGCCATGTTGTTCAATGAGTTGATCATGGTACCGCTTTTCTTCAGTAGCATTTCTAAGCATGTCGAATAATGCTTGTTTTTTAGGTTTCGATAACACTATCCCCAGATCGGTAATATCGTCTGGCCCCGTTAAATCAGCGCATTTAGCAGCCACAACCGTTTTTTGTCGATCACTCGCTTCAAGATAACCTTTTTCCATGAGTAGCTTATAAAGCTCAGGCGCAATTTTATTTGCCCTTAAAGCCCCAACTTCTCCCATTGTTACAGGTGTTTGTGGTACGTAAAAGACCAAATGTCCAGGAGGAATTGCTTGAAAATCACTGGCTTGAACGGCTGTGCAAGCTTGAGAAAAAAAGCCGAGATCTTTCCATATGTCCTTGGGATCTTTTTGGATAACAGTAGATGTTTCTGCATTTACATATGAGCCAAGATTGGACACGGTTTGGGGACGAAGTGCTCCATTCAACATGCCACATGTCAAAACACTTTCCCAGCAATTCATAGAATAACTATTCATATTTTTGTGTGCTGTTAAGCTTTGAATCGTCGCATCTGGAGAGGGCGCACCTTGATAGTTGAGTAGGGTTGTGAAAAATTCATTGGCACCTGGCCCACGCCACTCAAAGCTCCCCTCCATTAAAAGAGCTGTTGCTGCCAATCTTTCTGGAGGAGACGTCAATTCTAATTGCTTCAATAGTATTTGCAACTGTTCAGGATTTTTGAGAATTGCCTGTCTTTCCTCTAATGGCATTTGAGGAATGGCTTTCAGCGCTTTAGCGAAAACTGGATTTAGCTGGCTACTCGAAGAGCTAATTGAACCCAATTGAGAGGAGGAGGATACATCTTGTTGTGATTGATCGACTCTCTCGCTGAGAAACACTTGGCCAATGGCCAATTCTGTTTCTAAAATTTCGAGTAGAGAACCTTTAAGAGGTGAATCACCAAATCTCTCTTCAATGAACTGAATGTGATTCTTTTCAATTTGTCCTAAACGCTCTTGCAGCTCAGATGGATTTAGACATTGAAACAATGCCTCTTGCACATTACCTTTAATAGCTTGCCTTGCTTCTCCTAATACAGGGGGTTCTTCTTGAGAAACCATATCTCCCATCAATTTTTGCATTCCCTGAATAGATGGGAGATTGCCATGCTCTCCGCTTTCTGCTTCGCTATCATCTCCCACTTGGGATAACACAGAGGATTTGAGTGGAAAAGCATCGGGATTACTCGCTATTTCTTCTAATTGTTTACCCAGAGCCTCAAGGTTCAAGGGCTTAGAAACAACTCCCTGCCTGGGTGTATTTGGGGGAGCAATAAATCCAGAACGATTGACAGGGCTGGTTTGCATGATATTCTTCCTCAGCAGGTAAAAGGCTATCTTGATAAAGATATAGCACAAATAGTGAAGTTTGAAAATCACCCAGTGGGTGATATCCAACAAGAGTTATTCTGATTTAAAATATCTGTAAAGATTTATAAGAAATACTATCTGGGATTAAAAGAAAGATTTTAACCTTGTTCTAAATTTTTCTTTTCTCTTGTCCATCTATACTCTATGATAATAATCAAAGAAGTTTTGAGGGTGCTATTATGTTCAATTTTAAAGAACTAAGTAAAGCCCATCATTCGCTGTCACAGCGTGATAAAAATCGAGTCGACAAGAGTAAATCAGCCTATGCATCAGGCCTTAGTTATCTCCAACAATATACCCAAAGGCCTTCCCGTGAATTAATCAAAAAAGCCATCGCCCAATTTAAAACAGCGATTCAATTATCCCGTGCCTATCTGGCACCTTATATCGCTTTAAGTAATTTGTATTATGGAATGAACTTACTGGGTCCTGCTTTGAGATATTTTCAAGCAGCTCGGGAACTCGATCCCAGTTCAGAATATGTACTCAAACTTCAACAATTACTGACCAGCAAAGAGAAAATATCCAGCTTAGAGTCACCTGAAGTGTCTGTAGATTGGAATTCAACAAAAGGAGTAGTCTTGGATTATGACCAGCTCTATGATGATACCGAGGAGCTGATACAGCGTGAGGTTCAATTTACGATGACCATGCAACTTCTGCTACGTCCGACTCCTGACCCTGAGCAAATCCAAACCTTGCAACAAAGCCAACAACTTGTGCAAAATAAATACACCTATATCCTTCATCAACTAGAGGTTATCGATGCCGAAATAGACACTGAAGAACTCCGAAAACAATTAAAGCCAGTTGAATTGCGTTTGAAGCAGATAAACCGTTTACTTGAACAATGCCTTATTATGAGAAATCTGACTGAACAGCTCATGACGCTGATAGCCCGTGTACAACACGAATTGGCAGCAGTTCAACCTCAAGAAGCCGAATTAGAGTTATTCTTAGATCAGTGTGATGCCCTGGCTGATCAGATAAATGCTCTGGAGCAACAAAAAATAGCTATTCAAGAATTAGAAATTCTGTATAGCCAATTGGTCACAAAAATTAATGAGTTACAAGAATGGTTTGATCATGTATAAACAGCATTTTTAAAAAAAATAACAAACAATACATATTATTGACTTTTTATTTTCTTTATAAAAAGAATGATGACATTTTATGACAAATAAGTTTATCTTTCAAGAGAAAATTTTAAATATTTATCACCCAAAGAGTGATCCCCTTATGAATTGTTATTAATTAAAGGGTATGTATCACACCCGAATAGAAAGCTTTCTTTTTCAAGCTTTCTAGCTCTTTACATCCAGCTTTTTTGCAGATTTTTCTGAGATGCGTTTTGACAGTATTGGTACTAACTTTCAATTCATCAGCAATTTTAGCTTGTTTAAATCCTCTACAAAACAAGGCAAAGACATCTTGCTCCCGTTCCGTTAAAGGCGAAACCCACACAAATGGTTCACTGGGTAGAAAGGATTTTTGATGCATATTATAATACACAGCCGGATCCCAACAAAGTTCGCCTTTTAATAGTTTTGCCAACGTATTTTCCAAAGCTTCCAGCGGGCTCCCCTTCACAACATAGCCTAAAAGCAGCTTATTCGCAGTGTCCTTCCATTCCAACCAATTGTCATATCCGCTAAAAATAAGTATTTTTGGCTGTTTTTCCAGAGATTGAGAAAACTGAGCTACAGCCATGCCGTTCATATCGGGTAAGCTTAGATCCAAAATAACCAAATCCGGTTGATACGCATGAATTTGCTTCATTGCTTTAGTCCCTGATGTAGCCCTGCCATGGATATGAAACTGATATGGCAAATAACAACTACAGGTTAGCCAAGCTTCTAAGTAATCCAAGGTAGGCGAATCATCATCCACCAATACAACTGTGATGAGAGGAAACATCCAGGTACAATCCTAGTATTCAGACATTATCTTAAATTAAAGCATAGTTTTCAATAAAAACAAAAGCACAGCATCTTCTTAAGATTTTGATTAAAGAAAATAAGCCTTTATTGTATCCACATTCAGGGGTAAAGAATTCCAAATTGGATTTATGGATACCAACAGTCTTTCTCATGCGCTGGCATCTGGAAGTTAAAGGAAGTACCGGCAAAGCGTTGATTTTGTTCGCTTCCAGGCAACTTTTTCTGTAAACTTTGATTGAGGTTCGATTGGGTCATTCTGGTAAATATGGGGTCTCTAAGCGACACTACGCGACGAGGAGAGCTGCATGACATGCAAACTTTGTGAATGAACTACAGGAAATTCCAAATTGGGAGAAATTGTCAAATCAAGAGCGGATGCGTTTGCGCAAAGCCAAGGCTGCGGATTATGTTTCAGTTCCCGCCATCAGGGTCTGGATAGGTACAGGAAAACCAAACCGTGGTGAGGAGGAGGGGGCTTTCGATTATTGTGAACGCACCTGGTTTTACCAGGCCGGCCAGCTCAAAGCCTTCATTGCCTGCGACTGAGCAGAGCGAATGCTGTATCTGT